>JAABUN010000041.1_pt1 | contig 274361 bp, 283 predicted proteins | sample 5559311 | NCBI WGS metagenome assembly JAABUN01 (sample SAMN10711877, study PRJNA513370) | rock metagenome | isolation source: Antarctica rocks | place: Antarctica: Victoria Land, Siegfried Peak sud | reverse complement strand
TGTTCGCGCACTGGAAGTGGGTCCGCGCATACTGACGATCAGGATGACAAGAGCCGTGTGACGGGAGACTGTCACGCACGGTTCTGTGGGAGCCGGGGGGTGAGACTCCCCCCGGCTACCCGACACGGGGGTCACCGCGGGACAGGGGCGCAGGGCTACCCAGGCGCGGCGGGCTCGAGCGTCCGGGCGCACCCGGGCGCACCCAGGCGCGGCCCGGCGCGGGCGTACGGGGCGCGGCTCAGGCCTTGGCGGCGATGGCCTCGGCGGTGGCGAGGGTGCGCAGGGCGTTGTCGCGGTGCAGGGCCTCGACCATGCGGCCGTCGACGACCACGACCCCGCGGCCGTCGCGCTCGGCCTCGGCGAACGCCTCGACGACGGCGCGGGCCGCGGCGACCTCGTCGCTGCTCGGCGCCCATACCCGGTTGGCGACCTCGACCTGGGTCGGGTGCACGAGGGTCTTGCCGTCGAAGCCGAGCTGTGCGCCCTGCCGGCACTCGGCCTCGAAGCCCGCGAGGTCCTTGACGTCGTTGTAGACGCCGTCGAGCACGGCGACGCCGGCCTCCCGGCCGCCGAGCAGCGTGGTGGCCAGGTGCGGCAGCAGCGGGCCGCGGCCGGGCACGAGCGTCGCCCGGAGCTCCTTGGCGAGGTCGTTGGTGCCGAGCACCAGTGCCTGCACCTGCGCGAAGGCGGCGATCGCCCGTACGTCGAACACCGCGGTCGGCGTCTCGACCATCGCCCAGATCGCCATGCCCTCGGGAAGCAGCGCGGCGACCCGTGACAGGTGCTCTACCCCACTCACCTTGGGCACGACGACGGCGTCCGGGCCGGCCTGCCCGGCGGCCAGCAGGTCGTCCTCGCCCCACGGGGTGTCCAGGCCGTTGCAGCGGATCGTCAGCACCCGACCGGGGTAGTCGCCGGACGCGACAGCCGCACAGGCCTGCTCGCGGGCGACGTCCTTCGCGTCCGGTGCCACGGCGTCCTCGAGGTCGAAGATGATCGCGTCGGCGGGGAGAGTCTTGGCCTTGTCCAGCGCCCGGGGGTTGGAGGAGGGCATGTACAGCACCGAGCGCAGGACCGAGGCGCTCACAGCCCGTACGCCTGTGCCAGCTCGGGGTCGCGGGCCGCGAGGTCGGTGGCCAGCTGCACGACCACCCGGCACTGCTTGACCGAGGCGTCGTCCTGCATCTTGCCGTCGATCATCACCGCGCCCGTGCCGTCGCCCATCTGCCCGATGACCCGCTGCGCCCAGGCCACCTCCGCCGGGTCGGGGGAAAACACCCGCCGGGCGATGTCGATCTGCACCGGGTGCAGCGACCAGGTGCCGACGCAGCCGAGCAGGTAGGCGTTGCGGAACTGGTCCTCGCAGGCGAGCACGTCCTGGATGTCGCCGAACGGTCCGTAGTACGGGAAGATCCTGGCCTTCGCGCAGGCGTCGACCATCCGGGCGACCGTGTAGTGCCACAGGTCCTGCTGGAACGTGGCCCGCGGGGCGTCGCCGTGCGGGTCCTCCCGGACGAGGTAGCCGGGGTGCCCGCCGCCGACCCGGGTGGTCTTCATCCGGCGGTCAGCGGCGAGGTCGGCCGGCCCGAGCGAGATGCCCTGCATGCGCGGGGAGGCCTCGGCGATCTCCTCCACCCTGGCCATGCCGGACGCCGTCTCGAGGATGGCGTGCAGCTGGATCGGCCGCGACACCCCGGCCCGCGCCTCGAGCTGCGCGATGAGCCGGTCGACGTAGTGGATGTCCTCCGGGCCCTCCACCTTCGGGACCATGATGACGTCGAGCCGGTCGCCGATCTCGGTCACGAGGGTGAGCAGGTCATCGAGCACCCAGGGCGAGTCCAGCGAGTTGATCCGGGTCCACAGCTGGGTGCTACCCAGGTCGGCGCCGCGGCCGACCTCGACCAGGCCGGCCCGGGCGGCGTCCTTGTGGGCGGCCTGGACCGCGTCCTCGAGGTTGCCGAGCAGCACGTCGACCTTCGCCGCGAGGTCGGGGACCTTCGCGACCATCTTGGGGTTCGACGGGTCGAAGAAGTGGATCATCCGCGACGGGCGCCAGGGCGTCTCACGCAGCGGCTCGGGGGCGCCGACGGCCAGCGGGCGGAAGAAGTCCTTGGGGCTACGGGGCACGGCAGGCAACGTAGTGGAGCGCGGCGAGCCGCCGCCGGGCAGGTGGCAGCCCGGGTAGACTGCTCCGATGACCACGGCCGCCGCGCTCAGCACCGCGGAGCTGACGGCGTGGCGCACCTTCCTGCGCGCGCACGCCACCGTCGTGCGGCGGCTCGAGGCGGAGCTGGTCGCCGAGCACGACCTGCCGCTGGCCTCCTACGACGTCCTCGTACAGCTGTCCGAGTCGCCGTCCCACAGCCTGCGGATGACCCAGCTGGCCGAGCGCGTCCTGCTGTCGCGCTCCGGGCTCACCCGCCTGGTCGACCGGCTCGTCCGCGACGGGCTGGTCGAGCGCCAGGCCTGCCCGCAGGACGCCCGCGGCACCCTGGCCGTGCTCACCCCCGCCGGGCTCGACCGCCTCACGCAGGCCTGGCCGACCCACCTGCGGGGTGTGGCCTCCTACATGAGTCGGCTTAACCCGGCCGAGATCGAAACGCTCACCGGCCTGCTCGTCACGCTGGTGCCCGAGGCGGCCGACAACGGTGGCGCCTGCGGGGCCGAGGCCGGCTGAGCCAGGCAGCCCGCCGCGCCGTCCTGCGGGACGCCCTGGGGATCGGCCTCGCGGTGGGGGCGTACGGCCTGTCGTTCGGGGCGGCCGCGACCACGGCCGGCTTGTCGGTGCTGCAGGCCTGCGCGTTGTCGCTGCTGGTGTTCACCGGCGCGTCGCAGTTCGCCCTCGTCGGGGTGCTCGGCGCCGGGGGCGGCGTCCTGCCGGCGGTCGCCGGCGCGGCACTGCTGGGCACCCGCAACCTGCTGTACGCGGTCCGCCTGGCCGACCTGCTGCGGCTGTCCGGCGGCCGCCGGGTGCTCGCGGCGCAGGTCACCATCGACGAGACGACGGCGATGGCGACCGGCGCGCCGGGCCAGCTCGCCGGGCTCGCGTTCTGGGCGACCGGCGCGGCGGTCTACGTGCTGTGGAACCTCGCGACGTTGCTGGGTGCGCTCGGCGCCGGCGTCGTCGACACCGGCGCGCTCGGGCTCGACGCGGCCGTCGGGGCGGCCTTCCTCGGGCTGCTCGTCCCGCAGGTGCGCGACCGGAGCGCGTTCGCCGTGGCGGTGGGCGGCGCGGCCGTGGCGGCGTTCGCCGTGCCTTACACGCCCCCAGGGGTGCCGGTGCTGCTCGCCGGTCTCGCCGTGCTGCCGGCCCTGCGTGGGAGCCGCGCGTCGGCGGAGCAGCCGTGACGTGGGTCGCCGTGCTCACCGCGGCCGCGGTGTGCTTCGCCCTCAAGCTCGGCGGTTGGCTGGTGCCACCGCGCGCCCTCGACGACGAGCGGGTGCGCCGGTTCGCCGCCCTGCTGCCGGTGGCGCTGCTGGCCGGGCTGGTCGTCGTGCAGGTGCTCGCCGCCGGTCGGGCGCTGTCGGTCGACGCCCGGGCCGCCGGACTCGCCGCCGGCGCCGCCGCGCTGGCCTTGCGGGCACCGTTCCTCGTCGTCGTCGTGGTCGCGGCGGCGACCGCGGCGTTGTTGCGCGCGCTCGGCTGACGCCGAGCGGCCGGCCCCGCAGCGCTGGGCCACCGGGCGGAGCCCGGCTACAGCTCGGCGTTCTCGCCCGCGAACGGCTCGGCGAGGCTGCCGCCGACGCCGGCCGGGGAGGCGTCGTCGCCGCGCTGCTGCTTGACCCGGCGCTTGCGGTCCGCCCGGCGCTCCCGCTCCTCGCGCTTCTCCCGGCTGGCCCGGTCGTACAGGAGCTGGCCGGTCGTCTCCCCGGAGCGCGCGACGACCTCCTCGGTGAGCTCGCGCAACTGCTCGCGCAGGTAGTCGCGGGTGGGCACCTCGCCGACAGCCTGGCGCAACGAGGCCAGCTCGCGGGTGAGGTATTCCACCTCGGCCATGAGCCGGGCGTTCTGGCCGCGGTCCTCGTCCAGGCTGACCCGGTCGCGGTCGGCCTGCCGGTTCTGGGCGAGCAGGATGAGCGGCGCGGCGTACGACGCCTGCAGGGAAAGGATCAGCGTCAGCAGGGTGAAGTTCTTCGACCGGGGGTCGAACTGCAGCGACACCGGGACCAGGTAGTTCCAGGCGAGCCAGACCGCGACGAACAGCGTGAGGTAGACCAGGAAGCGGCTGGTCCCGAGGAAGCGCGCGATCCGCTCGCTGGAGCGGCCGAACGCCTCGGGGTCGTAGTGCGGCCGGCGGCTCCGGGCCTCGATCGGGGTGTCCAGCCGGGCCCCCCTGGTGCGGCTAGCCATGGCGGGCGCCCCGGGTCTCCCGCCAGTCCTGCGGCAGCAGGTGGTCGAGCACGTCGTCGACCGTCACGGCGCCCACCAGGTGCTGCTCGGCGTCGACGACCGGCACCGCGACGAGGTTGTACGAGGCCAGGTGACGGGTGACCTCGAGCAAGGGGCAGTCCGGCGGGAGCGGGTCGATGTCGTCGACCACGGAGCTGATGAGCGAGCTCGGCGGCTCGCGCAGCAGCCGTTGGAAGTGCGCGGTGCCGAGGTAGCGCCCGGTCGGGGTCTCGTAGGGCGGCCGCACGACGTAGACCTGCGCGGCGAGCGCGGGCGACAGGTCGGGGTTGCGGACCCGGGCAAGCGCCTCGGCGACGGTCGTCGCCGGTCCCAGGATGACCGGCTCGCTGGTCATGAGGCCGCCGGCGGTGTCGTCGCTGTACGCGAGCAGCTGGCGGACGGGTGCGGCCTCGTCGGGCGCCATGAGGTCCAGCAGGCGCTGCGCCTCGGCGGGCTCGAGCTCGCCGAGCAGGTCGGCGGCGTCGTCCGGCGCCATGGCCTCAAGCACGTCCGCGGCCCGCTGGTCCTCCAGGCCCGCCAGCAGCTCGACCTGCTCGTCCTCGGGCAGCTCCTCGAGGACGTCGGCGAGCCGCTCGTCGTCGAGGGCGGCGGCGATCTCGGCGCGGCGCTTGCCGGACAGGTCGTGCAGCACGCCCGCCAGGTCAGCCGGCCGCAGCTTCTCGAACACCGCGAGCATGTTGGCCGCCCCCTGGGCGTCCTCCGGCACCGAGAAGCCGCCCACCTCGTGCCACTCCAGCTGCAGCAGCTCGGCGCGCCGGCGGCGCGACCCCTTTCGTACGGCGACCCTGGTGAGCAACCAGTCGGTGCGGGTCTGCTCCATCGCGACGTCCACCACCGTCGCCTGCTCGCCGCTGGCGAGAATCGTCACCCGCCGGTCGAGCATCTCGGCGAGCACGAGCGTCTCGCCCGGGCGCTTGTCGAAGCGGCGCAGGCTCACCGTCCCGGTCGTCAGCACGACCGCGTCGGGGTCGATGGAGGTGACCCGCCCGATCGGTACGAAGATCCGCCGACGGCTCTGGATCTCGACGGCGAGGCCGAGCACGCGCGGGGCGTCCCGGCCGAGCCGCAGCGCGACGACGACGTCGCGGACCCGCCCGACCTGGTCGCCGTTAGGGTCGAAGACGGGCAGCCCGGCGACCCGCGCGACGAAGACCCGGGTGGCAGTGCTCACCTGACAAGGCTAGTCGGCAGCGCGGTGTGTCCGGGCCGTCGTGACGGGCCGCCGTTGACCGGGGGAGAACGACCCGGCTGCCTGGCGGCCGGCCCGCGGCGAGCCGGCCGCGTCGCAGCATGGGGCCGCAGCGCGCCCCTTAGGGTCCGGGCATGTCGCGTCCCGCCTTCCCGACCCTGGCGTACGAGGTCGTCGACGTGTTCACCGACCGCCCGTTCGCGGGGAACCCGCTCGCCGTTGTCCTGGACGCCGATGACCTGCCGGACGAGGCGCTGCAGGCCCTCGCGGCGGAGTTCGCCCTGTCGGAGACCGCCTTCCCCATGCAGGCCGGTGACGGCGCCGACTACCGGCTGCGCATCTTCACGCCGGAGGTCGAGCTGCCCTTCGCCGGGCACCCGAGCGTCGGGGCGGCGTGGGTGCTGCACCGGCTGGGGCGGCTGCCGACCGGGGACGTGGTGCAGTCCTGCGGGGCCGGCCAGTTGCCCGTGCGGGTCTCGGCGGAGGAGGTCGTGCTGTCGGGGGGCCGACTGACGTGCGGGTCGGAACTCGACCCCGGGCCGCTGCTCGCCGCCGTCGGTCTCCATGTCGCCGACCTCGCCGGCGCACCTCGCCGGGCGGGGTGCGGGATCGACTTCACCTACCTCCCGGTCACCGACGATGCGCTGGCCCGCACCATGCCCGACCTCCCCGCTCTGCGTCGGCTCGGCCTGGGCACCGGCGTCAGCGTCACGGCTTGGCGCCCGGGGGAGGCGCACAGCCGGGTGTTCGTGCCCGGTGTCGGGGTCGCCGAGGACCCGGCGACCGGCTCGGCGGCACTGGGCCTGGGCGCCTACCTCGCTGCCGCAGGCGCTTTGGCCGACGGCGAGACGAGATACCTGGTGCGGCAGGGCGCGCACATGGGCCGGCCGTCGACGATGCGCTGCACGGTGCGCATCGAGGGCGGGGCGGCGACGGCCGCGACCGTGGCCGGGTCGGTGGTGCCGGTGGCGCGTGGCCAGGTACGCCGCCCGGACGCAGGGGCGTCCGCACGTCGAAGTTGATGCTCGTCCAGCTCGAGCCGGCGGGGGCCGGACAGAGGTTGGCCGCAGCCCCGGCCCATGCCGCCCACTTCGGTCGTAGCGACGCTACGGCGACCAGGACGAGGTCGAGGATGGCGGTGAGGGTGGTGGTGCTGCGGGCCGGTTGCCAGTAGCCGGGGGCCGGCTGCGCCGGCTGGGCCGGTCGGGGTGTGGTGGGTGGCGGTCCAGCTGAGGTCGTCAGGGGGCTCGGTTCCTCAGCCGAGCACGAGCCCGCGCGGCTGCTCGTCGGCGCAGCGTCGCAGGGCGGCCGGATCGAGGCCCTCGGCCTCCAGGGCCTTGAGCAGCCCGAGCAACGCCGCGGGCGGCTCCGGGCTGTCGGGCTGCCCCGCGTCCGACGACAGCACAACCCGCTCTAGCCCCACCTCCGCCACGAAGGCGGCGAGACCCGCTGCTGTGGCCCCGGGCTGGTGCAGGAGCTGGAATGCCGTCACCTCGACCAGCGCGTCCGGCCCCGCGAGATCCCGCGTGGTGCCGGCGTCAAGCCCCGGCACCGTGTAACTGGGGTGCGTCAGCAGCAGCCGACGCACCCCGGCCGCCCGCGCGACGGGGAGGAGCCAAGCGACCTCCGCGCCCGAGATGTGACCGGTGGCCAGGACGGCGTCGTGCTCGGCGACCAGTGCCACGACCTCGCGGGTCGCGGCTTCGGCCGACGGGTCGACCGGCGGCAAGGCGAAGGTCTCGTCCCCGAGCGACGGCCGGAGGTCGCAGAGCCGGGGCAAGCCGGCCGTGCGCTGCGTGTGGGAGTCGGCAGTCGGCATCCACACGACCCGTGCGCCGCTGCGCAAGGCCGCCTCCACCGCCGACGGGTTGAGGCCGCCGACGTGCCGGTTGAGGGCAATCCCGCCGAAGGCAGCGACCCCCGTGCCGTCGGCGGCGGCGAGCGCACGCCCGGCCGTCGTGTCGTAGTGCGCCTTGAGGACGCAACCGGTGAATCCTGCTGCGGCGTAGGCGCGCAGCGTCTCGCGGTCGGTGCCGCGCCGGGGAACGACGTCCGGCGCCGCGTGCACGTGCAGGTCGAACATGGGTGCTCCCTCGCTCCTGGTCCTCTGCGCCTCACACGCGTCATGCCCGGGCAGTCGCTCCGTACGGGTAACGAGCGCGACGACGGTGTGGGCGGATCTGTCCCGCGGGCAGGACCATCGACCCCGGCGCCGGGCTCACGACGTGCCGGAGCCGCCGTCGAACGCCTCGGTACGAGGCTCGAGGCCGTCGGCGCCGACGACCTCCTTCCACGCCTCGAACCCCGCCTGGAAGGCGACGACGCCCGCCTCGGGCAGGGCGATCTCGATGGCCTCGAGGATCTCCTGAGCCGAGAGGCCGAGGTCGAGCGCGACGCGGATGTGGCTCGCGATGTGCCCCTTGCCCGCCCGCATGACGGTGAGCGACAGGATGAACAGCAGCTCCTTGGTCTTGCGGTCGAGGTGCCGCTCGGCCAGGTAGGCCGCTCCCACGAGCTCGTTGGCGGCCTTCAGCACCGGGAAGTCGTGCTTGGCCATGACCTTGTGGTAGTCGAGGACGTAGCCCCGGGCTCGGGCCATGCCGTCCACATAGGCCTGGGCCTCGTGGTCCTTGGCCTCGGGCTGCTCCTGCGGACCTGTCTCAGTCACGTCGTTCTCCTTCTTCTCGTCGGGCGTTCTCGACGTGCACGAGCGCATCGGTGAGGTAGGGCCGGAACGTCACCCAGTCCTCCGCCGGTGCGAAGTGCCCCAGGCCTGGCATGCGCACGAACCGCCCCCCGGGAATCGCCTCGGCGGTGCGTCGGCTGTCCTCGGGGGTGCAGGCATAGTCGTAGTCCCCGGTCAGCAGCACGACTGGGCACGCAGCGGTGTCGAGCTCGGAGAGCTGACCCCGCAGGTCGAGGTCCTCGCTGTAGAAGAAGGTCCCCGCACGATAGACGCCAGGAGCACCCTGGGCGTACGTCCACCAGACCTCGCGCCGTGAGACCTCGGGCGCCGTCGGGCTCATGAGGCCCCAGACCCAGGTGGGGACGAGCTCTCCGGGGTTGAGGTCGGGCCGTAGCGAGAGGTCGGAGAAGCGGCCCTCGAGCTTCGCGGCGCCGGAGACGCCGATCGCTCCGCCGAAGCGGTCCGGGTGCCGGCGGGCCAGCTCGAGGACGGCAGAGCCACCCATGGAGCAGCCGAGCAGCACGGGCCGCTCGAGGGCGAGCGCGTCCGCGACGGCAACGACGGCGGCGCAGTAGAGATCGGCGGTGAGGAGCAGCTCCTCGGTCTGCCACCCGTCAGGTGGCAGCGACCTTCCGTGGGCCGGCAGGTCGAAGGCCACGACCCGGTAGCGGGCGAGGAGCTCGTCGTCGGCGAGCAGGTGGCGCCACTGCCGGGAGTCCGAGCCGGCGGTGTGCAGGCAGAGCAGCGGGATTCCCTGCCCCGCCTCCTCCACGAAGATGCGGCAGGAGCGGCCCGCGACGTCGAGCCGCCAGGTGCTGCCCGTGGCGCGCTCTCGCCATGGCCCTTGATCGGCAGCCGCGGGAGGGGGGCGTCCTGCTTCCGGAGGGTGGGGGTGCGCTTCTCCTACGGCAGGGGTCCGGGCGAGGGCCAGAGCGTGGGAAAGGGCTCGCAGGTGGCGCAAGGCGACCTCGCGACCCTCCCGGATGGTGGCGTCGCTCCGCGTGCGGTCGAGACCGACGAGGTCGACGGCACCGGGTGACGGCACAGGCGCGAGGAAGGCCGCCCAGGCGGCCAGGCTCGCCTCGACGACGACTCTCGGAGCCGGGCCTGCGTCGCGCGGGGCGGGACGGCCCGCACGCAGTGGGACGAGAGCGGCTCGGGGCTGGCTGCCGGCGGGACCGGTCACCTCCACGACGAGGTCGACGTCGAGGAAGCGCCCAGAGACGCCCAGCTCGGCGTCGGCGGCGAGGCGGGTGCGCCAGGCGTCGAGGTGCGCGTTGTCGAAAACGGCCTTGCTCTGCAGGAGGGAGGGGCCCTCGAAGGGGACGGGGGCGGACGCGGTGTCCACGCCGGGCTCAGGCCTCCGGTGCCGGCAGCGCCAGCACGCGCGCGGGGGCGCCGTCCCCGCCGGCCAGCCGCAGCGCACCGACAAACAGCGTGCAGCGGCGGCCGGCGACCGGTCGGAGGTCGAGGTTCTCGAGGATGAGGACACCACCACCGAGCAGCGTCGTATGCACCGGGCACGGGTAGCCGGCGGGCCGCAGTGGGCCGGGCATCTCCGGCGTCACGGTATCGACGCCCACGAGCCGCACCCCGACCTCGACGAGCCACGCGGCCGCCTCCACCGACAGGAACGGGTGGTGCAGGTAGTCCTCGCGGCCGTAGCGGGCGTCCCAACCGGTCCGCAGGAGCAGCGCGTCGTGCGGGCGCAACCGCCCCGCCGCCGGCGCGAGGTCGGCGGGCGTGATCTCCGTATCAGCCGCGACGTCGAGCTCTACGCACACCGCCGGCCCGATGAGGAGGTCAGGGTCGATGTCGTCGAGTGTGCCGCCGTCGGCCAGGAAGTGCGACGGCGCGTCGAGGTGGGTGCCGCAGTGGGTCGGCAGTTCGAGCATTGTGCAGCGCAGGCCGTGTTCCTTCATCGTGCGCACCGGGGTGAAGGACGGCGCGGGAATCGTCGTCGCGTGTGGCATTCCCTGGTACAGCGGATGGGTGAGGTCGAGGACGGTCATCCGTGGCCCTTCCGGTCGGGGTTCCTGTGCAGTTCGACGCCGGCCCGCTCCTCGGCCAGCCGGGCGATCTCGGTGTGATCGGCCGCGGGCCCGAGCCGGTCCGCCGTCTGTGCCCAGAGCGATCGGCAGAGCTCGCCGAGCGCCGGCTCGACGCCCAGGGCGCGGCCGAGCTCCGTGGCGGTCGTGAGGTCCTTGACCATGAGCCGCATCGCAAAGCCGGAGTCGAAAGCTCGCGACAGCACGAAGCGGTCGCACTTGACCCGGGTGGCCTGGTTCTCGCCGGTGGACCCGTTGAGGACGTCGAGCATGACCGACGGGTCGAGACCGAAGCGGGCACCGAGTGAGAGCACCTCGACGGCGCCCAGCAGACCGATCGCGGACAGCAGGTTGTTGAGGGCCTTCATGGCGTGGCCGGTGCCGGCCGGTCCGGTGTGCGTGATCGTGGCGCCGAGGACCTCGAGCAGCGGGCGCGCGCGGGCGACGGCGTCGTCGGATCCGCCCGCCATGACGGCCAGTTTGCCTGTGCGGGCCTTCGCGACGCCGCCGGAGACCGGCGCGTCGACGAGGTCGACCCCGCGGGCAGCGGCGCGCTCGGCGAGCACAACGGTCCTGGGCGGGGCGGAGGACCCCATGTCGAGGATGAGGCTGCCGGGGGCCAGCGCGTCGAGGAGCCCGGCTCCGTCCAGTACCGCCTCGACGACGTCACTGTCGGGCAGCATGAGCAGGACGACCTCGGCCGCGGCGGCGCCCGCCAGGTCGGTCGTGCGGGCGCCGCGGCAACAGGCGGCCGCCTGCTCGGCCTGGCCCGGGGCGGCGTCGACGAGCAGCAGCGGGACGCCGGCCTCGGCGAGCAGGCGGGCCATGGGCGCGCCCATGGCACCGAGCCCGACGACGGCGGTCGTTGGCCAGGCGGTCCCGGGTGCGGGGACGGTCGTCGTCACGAGACCTCCGTGGGGTGGAGGGGGACGGGGGGTCAGGTCGAGCCAGTTCGCCTGACCGGGGGCGCCAGGCCGGCGGGTCGGCGCCGAGGGAAGGGGCGGAGGCAGCGGGTACGTCGGCAAGAAGTCCCGGATCGAGCGGCACCGGCAGGGCGGCGACCTCGAAGCCGTCCCCGAGCACGCGTCGGACCGGCTCGCCGGTGCCTCGGCGGGCGGCTGCCTCGGCAGGGGTGGCGACGAGCTCGCAGCAGACGTCGACCTCCTCCAGCAGCGCGGCCCACTCCTCCGCCGTGCGCAGCGACCCGATCGGCCACCACGGACGCCGTGCCTGCCGGATCGGCCGCGTCGTCCCGCAGCGGTACGGGCAGGTCGAGCAGGTCGCAGAAGCGCACCCAGAACCGGTCTTCGAGGGGGGCTGCGGCGAGTGCCGGCCATCGGCGGTGCGGTAGACGCGGTAGCGGGGGAGCCGCCGGCCACGACACCCACGCCGGCGTGGGCCAGGAGCCCGTCGCGGCGTGCTCTGCCTGGGCCGGGTAGCCGAAGACGCCGAGGCCAGCCTCCATCGCCACGTCGAGGTGGCGCCCGCGACGGCGGCGCTCCTCGAGCGCCAGCAGCACGTTGACGATCGCCGGCCACGTCCCCCTCCGCCAGCGGTCCCTGCTGCACCGGGCCTCGCGCCCGTCAGACTCGCACCGGCGCGGCCTGCATGTCGACGTCCTTGGTCTCCGGGCCCATCTGCGCGCCGACGGTCATGAGCAAGCCACCGATGACGAGCAGCACGAGCGGGGTGTAGCGCGCTGGCATGAACTCTCCGAGCGCCCCTTGGTAGAAGCCGTAGAAGGACGGCAGGACCACCGCGAGGCTGTAGCCGAGTCCGAAGCCGGACGAACGCACCCCGGTGTGGAAGCGCTCGTTGATGTACGTGGTGATCGCGCCCCAGCCGGAGACCACGACGACGTTGATCAGGATCGTCAGCAGCACGACCCAGAGCAGGTCGCCCGTCGTGAGGTTGACGACGATGCCGTACAGCAGCGAGCCGACGACGGCAGCGATGAGGCCGGCGGCCCGGTACAGGGTGCGGCGGCCGATGCGCTGGGACAGCACACCGGCGCCCACGTAGGCGATGGCGAGGACGACGTTGGCAACCAGGACGGTCGCGGTCTTCGCGGTCGAGGACAGCCCGACCTCGCTGGTGAGCAACCCCGGGAGCACGGCCGTCACCATGTACAGCGTCAGCCAGAGCCCGCTCATGAGGACAAAGACCTGGAAGAAGTCGCGGCGCGTGTCGCCAGAGAACAGCTCCTTGAGCGGGTTCTTGGTCTTGTCCGTGCTCTCCTCGAACACCTTGGACTCCTCGACGCTGCGGGCGTAGAAGAAGACGAAGCCGAAGGCGAGCAGGGCGCCGATGACGAAGGGGATGCGCCAGCCCCACTGGACGTAGGGGCTGTCGATACCGCCCGCGGGCGCCACCTGCAGCATGACCAGTGTCAACATGGAGATGGCCACGTAGGCCAGCGGGAACCCGGTCATGATGAGGGCGCCGTACAGCCCGCGCTTCTCCTTGGGAGCCTGCTCCATCGCCAGCGGACTCGCGGCGGTGTACTCGCCGCCGAGGAAGATCCCGTCGATGAAACGCAGGACGATCAGCAGGACGATCGCTGTGATGCCGATCTGCTGGTACCCCGGCAGGAACGCGATCATGAGCGTGACGACGCCGAAGCCGCCCACGGACAGCATCGCGATACGGCGGCGCCCGACCTTGTCAGCGAAGTGCCCGAAGATCAGTGCGCCGATCGGCCGCCCGATCAGTGTCGCCACGAAGATGATCGTCGCGATGAGCCCGGCTGTCGCAACGGAGACGTCGTCCGCCTTGAAGTAGGCTGCGGCCGGCGCGAGCGCAACGATCGGCAGGTAGACGTCGAACATGTCGACGAAGAAGCCGGCGAAGGCCCCGCCTGCCGCGCGCTTCGCTGCTCCATCCTCGGCCGTGCCGGGGATGGTGTCCGTGGTTGTTGTGGTCGTCGCCATGCCGCAGCTCCCTCAGATCTCTCTGTGACGTGTCCCACTTCCGGCCGGCCATCTTGACTGCAGGCCAACAGCCTGTCAATAGTCCGACATTCACTCCCCGGGTCGTGAGGAGGGCTCTGGCAGGAGCACGACCCGCCCAGAGAGCCGGCCGCCCCCGACTTCGGTGAGGACAGCGGCGGCATCCTCCAGCGACCGCCGCGCCGCGGGGGGCAGGACGAACCGCCGCTGCGCGGCGAGGGCGAGCAGAGCGGCGAGCGCCTCCCGGACCGCCGCCGGCTCCCGGTCGCGATAGTCGCTCACCTGCAGCCCGACGAGCGCCAGGTTCTTGACGAGCACCAGACCCGCCCGCACCGAGGGGACCTCGCCCGAGGCGAAGCCGACGACGAGCACACGGCCCTCCCAGGCAGTCGCCCGCAGGGCGGCACCGAGGGTCGGTCCGCCCACCGTTTCCACGACGACGTCTGCTCCCCGCCCGTCGGTCGCGGCCAGCACCGCGTCGCGAAGGTCGGCGCCGGCGCCCACGACAACGTCCGCACCAGCGGCCCGGAGCAGCTCCTCGCGTCCCGACCGCGGGACGGCCGAGGCCACCACGCGGCAGCCGAGCACCTTCGCCACCTGCACCGCCGCGAGGCCGACCCCACCCGCAGCCCCGGTGACGAGCACCGTCTCCCCTGGCTGCGCCCGTGCGCGGCGGCCGAGGCCGAACCAGGCGGTGAGCCCCACGAGGCCCAACGCCGCGGCCTCGACGAGGTCGACCCCGGTCGGCACGGGCACGACCTGGGCGGCAGGCACGACGAGCCGCTCGACGTAGCCGCCGGACTCGACCTGCGCCACCACCCGGGCGCCGACCGCGAGCGCCGGGTCGTCCACCCCTTGCCCCAGCGCGGTGACGGTCCCGGAGACCTCCTTGCCGGGCGAGAAGGGCAGCGGCGGCAGCACCTGGTAGGTGCCTGCGACGACCAGGATGTCGGGGAAGTTGACCCCGGCGGCAAGCACGTCGACGAGGACCTGGCCCGGTCCGGGCTCGGGGTCGGGCCGGTCGCGCACGATCAGCACCGACGGCGGGCCGTGGCTGTCCAGCTCGACGGCTCTCACACGCCGGCCCTGCCCACGGCACCGGCCGTCGGGGCTAGCGCGAGCGCCAGCGCAGCAGGTGTCCGCGCAGGTAGGAGAGGTGGTCGATGACCGCCTGCTCCGCCGCATCCGGGTCGCCTGCCGCCACCGCGCGGACGATGTCCAGGTGCTGGCGCACCGTGGTGCGTCCGACCTCGGGCGAAAGGTCCAGGTAGTGCACAGGCTCCGTCTCGTGGTGCAGCGCCCGCACGAAGGAGGACAGGACACGGTTTCCCGACGCCTCGGCGACCGCCCCGTGGAACTGCGCGTCGAGGTCTGGCACCCGCGGGTCCTCCACCGCCACCGCCTTCTGCAGTCCGACGATCTCGCGCAGCCGTTCGAGGTCCTCCTCGGTCCGGTTCTCCGCCGCCAGCCGGACCCCCGGCACCTCGAGGTGCTGGCGGACGAGGGCCACCTCCTCGAAGTCGATACTGCCGAGCGTCAGCAGGTTGTGCATCGAGTCCGTGAGCACCGTCTGCAACGAGGACGTGTCGACGCTGCGGACGAAGCTTCCGCCGCCCGCGCCCGGTGTCTTCGTGATGAGGTTCTGGGCGGACAGCGAGCCGAGTGCCTCCCGCAGCGTCGACCGGCTGACGTCGAACTGCCGGGCGAGCTCGGCCTCCGAGGGCAGCCGCTCGCCGCTGCGCACGGCTCCGGAGAGGATCGCCGCGCGGATCTGCGCCTCGACCTGCTGTCGCGGCCGCAGGACCTGCGTGCCGATGCGCTTCGGCGCTGGCACAGTCGTGCCCGGGGACGGCACGGACTGCTCTTCCGAAAGCACCACGACCCCCTCGCGCCGACCGCTGGTCAGCCACCAGCGAGCCCGGTCCGCAGCTCGTTCTTCCGTATCTTGCCACTCGGGGTCATCGGAAGCTGCTCGACAAGCTCGAGCCGCTCGGGCAGGAAGTGCTTCGAGAGTCCCTGTTCGGACAGGAAGCCGCAGAGGCTGGCGAGCGTGAGCTCCTGCTCCGCCCCCTGCCGCGGTACGACGACGGCGCAGGCCCGCTCGCCGAGACGCGGATCCGGCACTCCCACGACAGCGCAGGCGAGCACGTACGGGTGGGTGAACAGCAGGCTCTCGACCTCGGTGACCGGGATGTTCTCACCGCCCCGGATGACGATGTCCTTGGTCCGGCCGGCGAGCGACACGGTGCCGTCGGCGTGGCGGACGGCGAGGTCACCGGTGGTGAACCAGCCGTCGCTGTCGAACGCCTCGTCGGTAGCGTCCGGCCGCTCGTGGTATCCGAGGAAGAGCCCGGGCCCGCGAATCTGCAGGGTGCCCGCCGCTTCGTCGGCAACGGGCGCCCCGACACCGTCGACGATCCGGACCTCGCAGGCCCCGACGGGCACGCCGTCGGTGCGGTGGGCAGCCGGCGACAGAGTCGGCCGGCAGGCCAGCCCGATGCCCCACTCCGTCATCCCCCATGCGGGACAGACGTAGAGGCCCAGCTGTGCGTCTGCGCGCGCCGGCAGGTCTCGTGGCACGGGGGCGCCGGCGAGCACAGCGGTGTGCAGCGACGTCCGGGTCCCCGCCAGGCGGGTGCCCAGCAGGTCCTGCAGAAAGGTGGGCGCACCGAAGAACACCGTGACGCCCTCGCGCTCGACGGCGTCGGCCGCCCGGTCCGGGTCCCACGTCTCGAGGAGGACGGCCGTCGCCCCGGTCGCGGCGGACAGCAGCACGCCCCAGAGGAACCCGGTGTGGTGGCCGATGGGGGACGCGACCAAGTTGACGGCTGGTGTCCCGAGGGTCGCGGTGCCGATGTGGCCGAGGAAGCCGCGTAGGACGGCCCCCAGCGTCTGAGCGGTGTTCTCGACGCCCTTCGGCTCGCCGGTCGTGCCCGAGGTGAAGCCGAGGTGGCACAACGCGAAGGGGTGGGGGTCGGGCAGCGCGCGGGGTGCGGCTCCCAGCAGGTCGGTGAGCAGCCGTTCCCCTTCCCCGAGCCCCTCGGCCGGACTGCCCGCGACGACGAGGTGCTCGAGGTCGGGCGCCGTGGGCCGCAGCCGCCGGGCGAGAGCGAGTTGGCGGTCGTCCTTCACCCGCGCCGGCATGACGAGGACCTTCGCGTGGGAGCGGGCGAGGATCACCCGCACCTCGCGCTCGCCGTAGGCGACCGGGATGCCCGTGTAGACAGCCCCGAGCTCCATGACCGCCCAGATCAGCGCCGCGAAGTCGGTGACGTTCGGGAGCATGACCGCGACGGCATCGCCGGGACCGACGCCGAGGTCGGCCAAGCCGCAGGCGTAGGCGTGGACCCGCTCGCGTAGCTGCTCGTAGGTGAGGCGTTCCGGCCCGTCGGACGGGCCCCCGCGCCCCACCAGCGCAACTCGGTCCGGCGTGCGGTCGGCGGCGTCGCGCAGCAGAGCGTTCAGTGCGCGGCCGTCCCAAGACCCCTCGGCGAGCCACCCCTTCACGAGGGCCGGGTCGGTACGGCGGACGCCGCCGGCAGTGCGCGAGCCGGCCGCGCCGGCAAGGTGGGTGGGCGTGGGGAGTGCCACGGTGTCCTCCGGAGGGGGTGTGCGAACGATCGGGGGCGTCAGGCGCCGACGAGGCGCGCCGCGGCCCCGGCCCGGGCGACCGCCCAGGAGCCGCAGGCGGCGCGCAACGAGACTGCGTCACGCATCCGGCGCTCGACGGGGTACTCGGTGAGGTAGCCGTAGCCGCCGAGGGCCTGGACGGCGGCGACTGTCGCGTCCACGGCGGCGGTCGTGGCCGCGCGCAGCGCCGCGGCGGCGTCGGCGCCGGACCGGGGTCCGGGCGGCGCGCCCGCCACCCCGAAGGCCTGGTGCAGGGCGGCGCCGACGGGAAGCGCGGCGTCGAACAGGCCCCGCTGCATCGTGGGCAGCGCGGCCAGGGGAGCGCCGAACTGCTCCCGCGTCGCGACGTAGCGCCCGGCGCTGTCGAGGGCCTCTGCGGCGATCCCGCAGGCCACAGCTGCCCCACCGAGCCGCAGCAGCCGCATGGCCGCGGGGACGGAGGTCGCGGCGTCAGGCAGGGAGAGCGCGAGGGGGCGGGCCCCGGCGAGCGTGACCCAGCGCGTGGACGCCCCCGCCAGACCGGTGCGGTCCAGCGGCTGCGACACCATGACCCCGTCCGCGCCCGGCGGCAGGACGGCGACCCCATCCCGCAGGCCGGCCCCGACGAGGACGAGCAGCGGGTCGGCACTACCGGCGTCAGCACGGCCTGCCGGGCCGTCGAGGACCGGGCCGCCGTCGTCACGAACCGCCGGCGCAGCCGGGGGCTCGCCGATGGGCAGCACTGCCGCCGGCCGGCCGCCGACGAGCGCCGCGACGTGCGGCGCACCCTCGGGAGCGGCCGCGAGCAGCGTCCCCGCGGTCGTCGTGGCGGCGCAGGACAGGGCCAGCGCGGGCCGGGCCCGGCCCAGCCGCTCGAGGAGGACCAGCAGGGTGACGGGCGACGCGCCACCCCCGCCGACGTGCTCGGGCATGGCCAGACCCCACAGGCCGGCCCGGACCAGGGCGTCGCGGCCGGCCGCCGCGTCCACGGTCTCCTCGTCGCCGCCCGCCCGGCCGTCCCGCGGCTCGCCCAGGTCGGCCACCAGGCGGTCCGCGAGGTCGGCGACCGCCCGCTGCTCCTCGTCCAGGGCGGGGCCGGCCCAGGACGCGGTGGTCATCGCCAGAACCGGTCCGGGTCGGGGGCCCGGCGCTCGGCGAAGGACGCAGACAGCTCGTGTGCCTCCTGGGTCTGCAGGTAGAGCGTGAGCATCTGGTCGTGCCCGAGGCGGGCCTGCCCCAGCACGCCGGTGTGCTTGGCGGAGAAGGCACCCTTGAGCGCGCCGAGTGCGAGCGGGCTACGCGCGCACAGCTCCCGCGCGACGGCGCGTGCCCGGTCCATCAGCTCGGCGCCTGGTACGACCTCGTTGACGAGGCCCATGACGAGGGCATCCTGCGCGGAGTACTTCTGGTTCAGGAACCACATCTCCTTTGCGCGCTTGCGTCCGATCGTCTCCTCGAGCAGCCAGGTGCCGTAGCCGGCGTCGTAGCTGCCCACCATCGGCCCGACCTGTCGGAAGACCGCGTGCTCGGCGGCGATCGTGAGGTCGCAGACGGTGTGCAGCACGTTGCCGCCGCCGACCGCGAAGCCGTTGACGGCGGCAACCACCGGCTTCGGCACGCTGTCGATCAGCTCGTACACGTCCACGATCGGCAGGACCACCGAGTTGTCCAACCGGTCCTGCTCGTCGTGCTCGCCGCCGATGCAGAAGAACCGTTCCCCGGCGCCGGTGAGCACAGCGACGCGGGACGCCGGGTCGTCACGGAAGCGTCGCAGCGCGTCGGCGAGCTCCAGCGTCGTGCGGTGCCGGAACTTGTTGCCGGCGTCCTCGCGGTCCAACGTGATCGTGACCACGCCGTCGGCTCGGTCGACCCGGATGTCGCTGTAAGTGCTCGGTTCCACCGTCACTCCCCTTCCTCGATGCCTACCCGGAGCCCGCGCCCGGTCTTCCGCCCGAGCCACCCAGCGACGACCATGCGTGAGAGCAGGGGCGGCGGGGCGAACCGTTGGTCGGAGGTCGCCTCGTAGGCGGCGCGGGTGGCGTGCTGGTGCACGTCCAGGCCGATCAGGTCGAGCAGGGCGAGCGGCCCGACGCGGTGTCCCAGCCCCAGCTCGATCGCCACGTCGATGTCCCGCGCGGACGCCAGCCCGTCGTCGTAGGCCTGCAGCACGTCGTTGAGGTACGGCATCAGCAGCCGGTTGACCAGGAAGCCGGGGCGGTCCTTGGCCTCCACCGCCGTCTTCCCGAGCCGTGCGGCAAGGTCGTGCGCGAATGCCGCGGTCCCGTCGTCGGTCTGCAAGGCGCGGATGACCTCGACGAGGCGCATGACCGGGACGGGGTTGAAGAAGTGCAGCCCGGCGACCCGGGACGGCTCCGGGACGGCAGCGGCCACCTCCGTAACGGACAGGGCCGAGGTGTTGGTGAGCAGCGGCGTGTGGGGCCCCACGATCCCCGCGACCGCGGTCAGCAGTTCCTGCTTGGTCGTGAGGTCCTCGATGACGGCCTCGAGGACGACGTCGACGCCGGCGAGCTCGCCGAGGTCGGTCGTTCCGTGGACCCGGGTGAGGGCCGCGTCGCGCTCCTCATGCGTTGTCTTGCCGCGCCGGACCCCACCGTCGAGGAAGGCCTTCAGCCGGTCGAGGCCGGTGTTCACACGACCGTCGTCGGTGTCGAGCGCCACGACCTCGAGGCCGGCCTGCGCGCAGACCTGGGCGATGCCGCTTCCCATGGTGCCGAGGCCGAGGACCCCGGCGCGCGCGATCTGTGTCATCTGCTGTCTCCCGGGCTCACGTGCCGAAGTGGCGGGCGTCGTCGTAGGTGTGGAAGCCGCGCTGCGTCTTCCGCCCGAGGTGGCCCGCGGCGATCATCTGGTCGACGAGCGGCGGCGGGGCGAAGCGGGGGTCGCGCAGCTGCTCGTAGAGGCTGAGCGAGACGGCACGATGGATGTCGAGCCCGACGATGTCGAGCAGCTGGAAGGGCCCCATGGGGTGCCCGAGGGCACCGGTGACGGCTGCGTCGATGGACTCGACGGTGCCGTGGCCCTCGGCGAGGGCGCGTATGCAGCTGTTCTCCCAGGGGATGAGGAAGCGGTTGACGATGAAGCCGGGCGAGTCGGCCGTCGTGACCGTTGTCTTGCCGACGCCGTGCAGGAAGGCGAGCGTGCGGGCGTAGGCGTCGTCCGAGGTCTGCCGGGCCCGGACCACCTCGACGAGCGTCATCAGCGGCGCCGGGTTGCAGTAGTGCGTGCCGACAACGCGTTCCGAGCGCACGGAACCTGCTGCGATGGCGGTGGCGGACAGCGTCGAGGTGTTGGTGTGGAACAGCGTGTCCGGGCGGCAGACCTCGTCCAGCGCACCGAACGTCTCCTGCTTGAGGGCGGTGTCCTCGAACACCGCCTCCACGACCACGTCGCAGTCCGCGAGACGCTCGAGGGACGTCGTGCCGGTCAGGCCGGCCTTCGCCGCGGCGAGGGCCTCGCTCGAGAGCTTGCCGAGCGATGCGCTGCGGTCGAGGAATCTGCAGACGCGGTCGAGGCCGGCCGCGACCCGGTCGTCGTCGATGTCCCGTACTACGGTGCGGTGCCCGGCGCGAGCGGCGACGACAGCGATGCCGGATCCCATCGTGCCCGCGCCCAGCACGCCGACGGTGAGTGGTGGGGACAACGGTCCTCCTACGGGTGGGAGAGGGGCGATACCGGGTCAGCGGGCGACGAGACCGCCGTCGATGACGATGGCCTCACCGGTCATGTAGTCGGAGGCTGCAGAGGCCAGCAGGACGGCCCACGGGCCCAGCTCTTCGGCACGTGCCATGCGGCGGGCGGGGACGCTGCGCAGCACGTGCTTCTCGGCCTCCGGGTCAGCGCGTACGTAGGCGTTGAGGTCGGTGGCGACGTAGCCGGGGCAGAGCGCGTTGACCTGTACACCCGCCCGCGCCCACTCTGTGGCGAGCGACTTCGTGAGGGCGACAACCGCAGCCTTGGACGCGCAATAGGCCCCGTGCTCCGGTACGCCCTTGAAGGCGAAGTTCGAGGCGACGTTGACGACCTTGCCCGAGCCCTGCGCGACGAGGTGACGTCCCGCCTCGCGGCAGACGAGGAAGACGCCCCGCAGGTTGGTGCCCAGCACCCGGTCCCACTCCTCGTCGGTCGTCTCGAGAAGGGGCTGGCTGCTGTGTACGCCGGAGTTGTTCACGACGACGTCGAGCCCACCGAGGGCGTCGACGGCGCCGGCGACCATTCCGGCCACGGCCACGCTGTCCGTGACGTCCGCGGGCACGACGGCCGCCCGCCGCCCGACGGCGCGGATCTCTTCAGCGACCGCGGCCAGCCGCTGCTCGTCGCGCCCGGACAACGCGACGTCGGCGCCGGCCTCGGCGAGCGCGAGGGCGATCGCGCGACCTATCCCGCGGCCGGCACCTGTGACCAGTGCGCGGCGGCCGGTGAGGGACGTGAGGTCGCCGGTCACCCGGGACCCCCCGCACGGGCGGCACGCCGTGCCGTGTCGCGGCCGATGAGCAGCCGCTGCACCTCGTTGGTGCCGTCATAGATCTGCACGACCTTCGCGTCGCGTACGAAGCGCTCCACCTCGAGCTCACGCAGGTCGCCGAGCGGTCCGAGCAGATCGGCCGCGGCCAGCGAGGCGCGCATCCCGAGATCTGTGCAGGCCAGCTTCATCATGGCCACCTCCGCCGTCAGTGGCTCGTCCGGGTGCGCATCGGCGGTGCGGGCGGTGGCGTGCAGGAGCAACCGGGCTGACAGCAGCTCGGTCCGGATCTCGGCGAGGCGGAAAGCGACATCGTCGGGTACGCGGCCGAGCGCCGAGAGCAGGGCGAGCACGCGCGTGTAGGCACCCCGGGCCAGGCCCACGCCCTGAGCGGCGGCGCTCACCCGGGACTTGACGACCGAGCGCAGGAGGAGAGGCCAACCGGCCCCCTCCTCGCCGAGCCGGGCCGAAGCGGGCACGCGGACCTCATCGAGGTAGAGCTCGGCGGTGGACGAGCCGTGCATGCCGGCCTTGGACAGTGCCCGCCCACGGGTCAGCCCCGCGGCGGAGCCCTCGACGGCGAAGGCGGTGACGCCGCCACGGCCGGCGGTACGGTCCGTCGTCACGAAGAGGACGAGCACGTCGGCCCGGTCCCCGGTGGTGATGAACGTCTTGGCGCCGGACAGGACGTAGCTGTCGCCGTCCCGCCGTGCAGTGGTGGTGAGGCCGCTGACGTCGGAGCCGGCACCCGGCTCGGTGATGGCGAGCGAGCCGTACGCGTCGCCGCGGCACAGCGCCGGCACCCAACGCCGGACCAGCTCGGGAGAGCCCGCGAGCGTGAGGGGGTAGGCCGCGTGGGTCTGCGTCATGTAGACGAGGCTGGTCGCGGCGCAGCCCGAGGTGATCTCCTCCATCGCCAGTGCGTAGGCGACAGTGGAGAGGCCGAGGCCGCCCAGGTCCTCGGGGAAGAGCACGCCGCCGAGCCCGGCGCGGGCGAGGGCCTGGTAGCTCTCCTCCGCGAAGACGTGGTCTCGGTCCAGCGTCCGCGCCCGTGGCGCGACCTCGGCGGCGACCACGCGGCGGACGTGCTCACGCAGGTCACGCTCGGCAGGCGCGAGGGCGTCGTCCGCGGTGAGCTCGTCGAGGCCGCGTTCGACCGCTGCCACGCGGTGGCGGTCGAGGACGGGGACGCCGCCGGCCGGCCGCGGCGGGCTGCCGGCCGTCGGTGGCCGCCTGGTGAGCGTGCCGCTCACGAGTTCCCCCCGTGCGCCGGTTCGGGCCCGTCAGGGAACGCGGGCGTTCTGCGCTCCCGGAAGGCGGCGACACCCTCCTGCGCGTCAGGACTCGCGGTGGCAAGGGCTGCCAGCGCGTGCTCCAGGGCGAGGCCTGTCTCGAGCGGCGCGTCGGTACCGCGGTCGAGTGCCTCGAGGATGGCCCGCACTGAGCGTGGGCTTCGCCCGGACACCTCGGCAGCGAGGTCCGACGCGGCGTGCGCGAGGTCCCCGGGCGGGACCGGCGGCAACGCGAGGAGCCCGGCGGCGTACGCCTCGTCGGCCCGCAGGCGCCGACCGGTGAGCATCAGGAAGGCGGCCCGCTGTCGGCCGAGCAGCCGGGCCAGGCGCTGCGTCCCGCCGTAGCCGGGGATGAGGCCGAGACCCGCTTCGGGCAGCGCGAAGGACGCCCGGGTCGAGCCCACGATGACGTGACAGGCCAGGGCGAGCTCGAACCCGCCGCCGAGCGCGACGCCGTCGACCGCAGCGATGACCGGGACGCCGCACGTCTCGACGGCCCGCAGCACGCGCTGCCCGTTCCCGAGCAACTCGTAGGCGCGGTGTGCCGGCAGCCCCGCGAGCTCGTCGAGGTCGGCCCCGGCGCTGAACGCTCTGCCGCCGGTGCCGGTCAGCACGACGGCGCGGCAGGCCGGGTCCTCGCGGACGTCGGCGACGGCGGCGGCGAGGTCGCGCAGAAGGGCTGCGTCGAGGGCGTTGTGCCGATCCGGCCGGTCGAGGACGAGGGTGCGCACGGGTCCGTCGGCGCTCACCCGAAGGTCGCTCACGACACCTCCCGAAGCGCCTGGACAGCCCCGGACGCCAGCAGCTCCTCGACGGCGGCCGCGTCGAAACCGTGCTCGACGAGCACCGCGACAGAGTCCTCCCCCAGCAGCGGGGCGCCCCGCTCGGGCAGGTCCGGTTGCGACCCGAGGCGCCAGGGGCTTCGGACGGCGCGGGTGACGTGCCCGTCGACCGGGACCTCGAGCAGGGCTCCGCGGGCTCGGACCTGCGGGTCGGCGACGACGGCGGCGAGTCGCTGCACCGGTGCGGCGGGCACACCGGCCTCGGCGAGGCGGGCGAGCCAGGAGGCCGCGCCGGCCGTAGCAAACCGCTCGCGGATGCAGGCGATCACCTCGTCGCGGTGCGCGCGCCGGCCGGCGTTGACAGCCAGCCGGGGGTCGTCGCCGAGGTGTGCCAGGCCGGCGACCTCGCAGAACCGCCGCCAGAGGACGTCGTTCCCGATCGCGAGGACGATCGAGTCGTCAGCCGTCGGCAGGACCTGGTAGACGGCGAGGACGGAGTCGGTGCCGCCGCTCGGCTGTGGCTCCGGCTCCCCGGCGAGAAAGCTCGCCAGCCGCGGGGCCATGAGTGCGAGGTCGGCGTCGAGCAGGGAGACGTCTACGAGGTCGCCCTCCCCGGTCTGCTGCTGGCGGACGAGCGCGGCGCAGACAGCGAGGGCTGCCGACATCCCCGCGACGACGTCGGACAAGGCTGTGGAGACGCGTTGCGGGGCACCGCCCGCCTCCCCGGTCACCGACATGAGCCCTGACCGGGCCTGCGCCACGAGGTCGTAGCCCGGCAGGCCGGCGTCGGGTCCGTCGAGCCCGAAACCCGACAGCGCGCAGAAGACAAGGTGCGGGTGCCGGGCACGTACCTGCTCCGGGGCGAGACCCAGGGCGACAAGCTTCCTGGGGTTGATGTTCTCCACGACGACGTCTGCAACAGCCAGCAGGGACTCGAGGACGCAGCGCCCGCCATCGGTGCGCAGGTCCAGGGCGAGGCTGCGCTTGCCGCGGTTGGCCGAGGCGAACCAGGCGGACACCCGCCCGACGAAGGGCGGCCCCCACGAGCGCGCGTCGTCCCCCGTGCCGGGCCGCTCGACCTTGATGACGTCGGCGCCGAGGTCCGCGAGGTACATCGTTGCCGTCGGCCCCGCGTAGGAGGTGCTGAGGTCGACGACCCGCACCCCCGCCAGCGGTGGCCGTGGTGTCCGGGCGCCCGCAGCCGACGGGCTCGCGGCGAGGTGCCGCGCCTGCTCCGTCACCTTCACCGCCGAGCCTCTTGTGCCATGTGAACTGCGAGAAGACTGTCCGACATTCGCCCAGATGTCAACGTCCGCGACGACGGCCCCGGGTCCACCCGGTGGTGCTCGTCATCGAGCGAGCCGGTCGCGCCGCCCGTGCCGCCGAGGCGGGAGCAGTCAGCGGTCGACCGGCTGCTCGGTGCCGTCGGGGACCAGCGACAGGATTGTGCTCTCGCGGGCCCAGCGCTGGGGCTGGCCCTCGCCGTCCGGCGCGTTCAGGCGCCGCGCGTGCAGCAGCGGCACGATCTCCTCCCAGGCAGGTGTTCCCGGTTGCAGCCGCTGCACGTCCGCCCACCACTGGACAACCCGGTCGGCCTGCCGGTCCTTGCTGCGTACCACCACGAGGACCCGGTCGCCGTCGCCGACCCCCTCGATCGGCTGCTCGCGCCCACCGGTGACCAGGTGCGCCGCTCCGGCGTGCCACAGGTGCCAGACCGGCTGCGGGCGGCCACCGGCCGGCAGCACCCAGACGACCCCGCTGCGCCGGGTGGCCTCCTCGACCAGACCCGCTCCCACTGCTCCAGCGTGCCAGCCCGGCCCGTGCGCCGGCGCCCAGGGGACGATGCCGCTCGGCAGGTGCCGCCCCTGACCGGCCGCAACGGCACGGCCCGCGGGGCGACCGCGTGTTGCGGGGGAGTCCGACGGCGCCGGCCGCTGGGTGCGACCCTGTTCCCGAGCCGGGTACGCCTGGATCCCCTGACCCCGGACCGACCCTGGAGGAGCCGCCGGCGTGACTGCCGTGACGTGTACGGCTCCGGAGCCCGGATGAGGGCGCCCGCCCCGACCGGTGACGGGTCGGGGCCCGCCCTGGTGGGCGGGCGCACCCCGTTGCAGATCGTCCGGGCCCGCGGTCGGGTGCGCGGTTCGGTGCCGCTGCTCGGGCCCGCCTTCGTCGCCGCCATCGCGTACGTCGACCCGGGCAACTTCGCCACCAACTTCTCCGCGGGCGCGTCGTACGGCTACCAGCTGGTCTGGGTCATCGTCGCCGCCAACCTCATGGCGATGCTCATCCAGTCGCTGTCGGGCAAGGTCGGGCTGGCGACCGGCCGCAACCTGCCGGAGCTGTGCCGGGAGCACTTCCCGCGCCCGGTGACCCGGGGGCTGTGGGTGCAGGCGGAGGTTGTCGCCATGGCGACCGACCTGGCCGAGATCATCGGCGGGGCGATCGCCCTGCAACTGCTGTTCGGCCTGCCGCTGCTGGCCGGCGGCCTCATCACGGCCGCCGTCGCCTTCGCCCTGCTGAGCGTTCAGAACCGCGGCTACCGGCCGTTCGAGCTGGTGATCGCCGGCCTGCTGACGGTCATCCTGCTCGGGTTCCTGTTCACGCTGGTGCACAGCGGCGCCGACCTGCCCCAGCTCGGCGCCGGCCTCCTACCGTCCTTCTCCGGCACCGACAGCGTCCTGCTCGCGACCGGGATCCTCGGGGCCACCGTCATGCCGCACGTCATCTACCTGCACAGCGCGCTCACCCAGGACCGCATCCCGGCCGCCGACGTGGGTGAGCTGCGCCAGCTGCTACGCCACCAGCGCGTCGACGTCGCCATCGCGATGGGCCTGGCCGGGCTGGTCAACCTCGCCATGCTCGTGCTCGCCGCGCGCCTGTTCTTCGGCTCCGACCAGCCCGCCGTCGACACCCTGCAGGGTGCGCACGCCGCGCTGGACCAGCTCGCCGGGCCGCTGGTCGCCCTCGCGTTCGCGCTGGCGCTGCTGGCGTCGGGCTTCGCGTCGTCGGGGGTCGGGACCTACGCCGGCCAGGTCGTCATGCAGGGCTTCCTGGAGCGCCGGATCCCCCTGCTCGTCCGCCGCGCCGTGACCATGGCGCCCGCCCTGGTCGTGCTCGCCCTCGGCGTCGACCCCACCCGGGCGCTGGTCCTCAGCCAGGTGGTCCTGTCGTTCGGCATCCCGTTCGCGCTGGTGCCGCTGGTGCTGCTCAGCCGGCGCCACGACGTGATGGGCGCGCTCGTCAACGCCCGGAGCACCACCGCCGTAGCCGCCGTGGTCGCCGCCGTCATCGTCGCGCTCAACGCCTTCCTCGTCTACGACACCCTCGCCGGGTGAGCGGGCCGGTCACCGCCGTCGGCCGGCCGGTCCGCACCGACGGGCTGCTGCTCGTCGTCGCGCTCGCCGCGGTCTCCACGTCGGGCCCGCTCATCGCGGCGACGGCCGTGCCCGCGCTGGCCATCGCCTTCTGGCGCAACGCGCTGGCCAGCGCCGTGCTGGTGCCCGCGGCGCTGCTCACCGCCCGTGACGAGCTGCGCGGGCTGGACCGCCGGGAGTGTCGTCTCGCCCTGCTCGCCGGGACGCTGCTGGCGCTGCACTTCGGCACCTGGATCCCGGCGGTGACCCTGACGACGGTCGCGTCGGCGACCGCGCTGGTCGCCACCCAGCCGATCTGGGCGGCGCTGATCGCGCGGGCCCGCGGGGAGGCGGTCGGCGTACGGGTGTGGGTCGGCATCGCCGTCGCGGTCGCCGGGGCGCTGCTGCTGACCGGGGCGGACCTGTCGGTGAGCGGCTCGGCGCTGGTCGGCGACGGCCTCGCCGTCGTCGGCGGGGCGTTCGCCGCGGCCTACATGGTCGCCGGCAGCGAGGTCCGCCGCAGCGTCTCGACGACGACGTACACCGCCGTCTGCTACACGGTGACCGCGTCGCTGCTGCTCGTGGTGTGCCTGGTCGGCCGGCAGGCTCTCGGCGGCTACGCCGCCGGGGACTGGCTCAAGCTCGTCGCGCTCACCGCCGGCGCGCAGCTGCTGGGGCACAGCCTGTTCAACCGGGTGCTGCGCACGGTCAGCCCGACCGTGGTGAGCCTGTCGATCCTGTTCGAGATCCCCGGCGCGGCGCTGCTCGCGGCGCTGCTGCTCGGGCAGCGCCCACCGCTGCTCGCGCTGCCGGCCGCCGGGTTGCTCGTCGCCGGGCTCGCCCTGGTCATCCGGGACAGCAGCCGCGCCGAGCCCAGCCTGCCGGTCGAGTAGCCGGCCGTACGACGGGCGGGGTGCTCATGCCCGGCGGCCGGCTCGCCTGCGCCGAGCCGTGGTGGGACACTGCCGGCAGCACACGGCGGTGCGCCGTGCGGGACCCCGTCATCGACATCCGGGAGCAGACATGGCACGCCTGGCCGCCACCGAGGGCCTGACCGAGGTCCAGCAGGAGATCCTTAGCACGGTCAAGGGGTTCGTGGACAAGGAGATCCTGCCGTACGCCACCGACCTCGAGCACAAGGACGAGTTCCCCGAGGCGATCGTCGAGGGCATGAAGGAGATGGGCCTGTTCGGGCTCATGATCCCGGAGGAGTACGGCGGGCTCGGCGAGTCGCTACTGACGTACGCGCTGGTCGTGGAGCAGATCGCCCGCGGCTGGATGAGCGTCTCCGGCATCATCAACACGCACTTCATCGTGGCGTACATGCTCGTCCAGCACGGCACCGACGAGCAGAGGCAGCGCCTGCTGCCGCTGATGGCCACCGGTGAGCTGCGCGGCGGCTTCTCGATGAGCGAGCCGGGCTGCGGCTCCGACGTCGCCGCCATCACGAGCAAGGCCGTCCGCGAGGGCGACGAGTACGTGCTGAACGGCTCGAAGATGTGGCTGACCAACGGCGCCCGCGCCGGGCTCATCGCGACGCTGGTCAAGACCGACGAGGGCGGTGATTCGGTCTACAAGAACATGACGACGTTCCTGCTGGAGAAGGAGCCCGGCTTCGGCGAGACGGCCCAGGGGATCACCATCCCCGGCAAGATCGAGAAGATGGGCTACAAGGGCGTCGAGACCACCGAGATGGTCATGGAGGGCGCGCGGGTCCCCGCGGCGGCCATCCTCGGCGGCGAGGCCGGCCGGGGGCAGGGCTTCTACCAGATGATGGACGGCATCGAGGTCGGGCGGGTCAACGTCGCCGCCCGTGCCTGCGGCATCTCGATCCGCGCCTTCGAGCTCGCCATCCAGTACGCGCAGCAGCGCTCCACCTTCGGCAAGCCGATCGTCCAGCACCAGGCGATCTCGTTCAAGCTCGCCGAGATGGCCACCAAGGTCGAGGCCTCGCACCTGCTCATGGTCAATGCCGCCCGGCTCAAGGACGCCGGCGAGCGCAACGACGTCGAGGCCGGGATGGCCAAGCTGCTGGCCAGCGAGTACTGCGCCGAGGTCACCCAGGAGTCCTTCCGCATCCACGGCGGCTACGGCTACTCCAAGGAGTACGAGATCGAGCGGCTCATGCGTGAGGCGCCGTTCCTGCTCATCGGCGAGGGCACCAGCGAGATCCAGAAGACGATCATCAGCCGCGGCCTGCTCAAGGACTACCCGCTGCGCGGTTGAGAGCCGGCCGCGGCGGACCCCCGCCGGCTCCGTACCCTTGCCGGCGTGTCCGGCGAGGAGGTCCTGCTGCTCGTCGAGGCGCACCTGCTGAGCGTGTTCGGGCAGGACAGCGGGCGGGCCGGGGTGAGCTTCCTGGGCACCGAGCGGATCGACGTCCTGCGCTTCGGGCCGGACCCCGACGGGATGGTGCGCTACGCCAGCCTCGGCATGAGCCGGGCTGCGATGGGCGACCCCGGCGCCGACCTCGTCGCGGCACACGGACCCCGCGCCGAGCTGGTGCTCACCGTCCGCGAGCGGCACGACAGCGTGCTGCGCCGGCTCGCCGTGCTGGCCGCGAGCCCGGCCGTCGAGAGCGTCGTGGTGTCGCCGGGCGCCGGCCTCGACCTGGTCGAGCCGCTCTGGGACGGCGCTCCCTTCACCGCCGTCCTCGTCGGCGAGCCGGGCGGCCTGGTGCCCGACCTGAGCTTCGACGAGGCCGAGGAGCCGGTGCGCTTCCTGCCGCTGCTGCCGATGACGCCCGGCGAGGCGGCGTACAAACGGGTGCACGGGGCGCCGGCGATCCAGGAGCTGTGGCTGCGCCACGGCACCGATCTGCGCGACCCGCGGCGGCCGCAGGTGCCGCTGGAGCGGCCCGCGTGACCCGGCCGCTCGCGGTCCGGTTCGCCGAGCAGGCCGAGCAGTGCCGCTCGCACGGCAGCCCGCTCACCGCCTGCCTGCTCGACGGGGCCGCGGCCGAGCTGCCCGTGCCCGGACCGGTGCGCGACCTGCTCCAGCCGCTCGAGACCGACCCGCCGGGCAGCGTCGCGTCGCTGCGGTTCACCGGCGCGCTGCACCGCCTGGTGCTCGAGCGACGCGCCCCACGGCTCGCGCTGCACTATCCGAGCGTCGGCGGCACGGCGGGCATCGAGGGCGCGTGGGAGGCCGCGCGCGAGGTCGTCCGCGACGAGCCGCGGCTGCCCGGGCTGGTGCGGGCTCCGGTGCAGACCAACGAGGTCGGCCGCAGCGCCGTGCTGTACGGCGGCCTGCAGCACGTCGCCGCCGGGACCGGCCTGCCGGTGCGGCTGCTCGAGATCGGCGCGAGCGCTGGGCTGAACCTGCACGTCGACGCGTACGCCTACGAGGTGGGAGACCGCGTGCTGGGCGACCCGGCCAGCGCCGTCCGGCTGCGGCAGCCGTGGTGGGGGGCGCTGCCGCCGGACGCCGCGCTGCGGATCGCCGACCGTCTGGGCTGCGACCCCGCGCCGCTCGACCCGGCGAGCACGCCGGACCGGCTGACGCTGACGTCGTACGTCTGGGCGGACCAGGTCGAACGGCTGGAGCGGCTGCGCGGCGCCCTCGCCGTCGCCGCCCGGGTGCCGGCGAGGGTGGAGCGGCTGCCGGCGTCGGCGTTTCTCGCCCGCGAGCTCGCGGCGCCCGTACCCGGCGTCGCCACCGTGGTGTGGCACAGCGTGGTGTGGCAGTACCTCGACCCGGCCGAGCGGGACGCGGTGACCGGGCTGCTGCAGGCCGCTGGGGAGCGGGCGACCCGCGAGGCCCCGCTCGCGCGGCTGTCGCTGGAGCCGGACCGGCCGGGCGAGGACGGCCGGTTCGTCGTGGAGCTCACGACCTGGCCGGGCGGCCACCGCCGGGTCCTGGCGGACGCCCACGGGCACGGGCCGCCGGTCCACTGGGCGTGAGCCGCTGGCAGGATCGGGGCCCCTACCGACAGGAGCCGCTGTGCAGTTCGGCCGGTACTACGAGGAGTTCGAGGTCGGCGCGGTCTACAAGCACTGGCCGGGCAAGACCGTCACCGAGTACGACGACCACCTGTTCTGCCTGCTCACCATGAACCACCACCCGCTGCACCTCGACGCCAGCTACGCCGCGACGACGCAGCAGGGCAGGAACGTCGTGGTCGGCAACTACGTCTACTCGCTGCTGCTCGGCATGTCCGTCGCCGACGTCTCCGGCCGGGCCATCGCCAACCTCGAGGTCGAGTCGCTTCGGCACGTCTTCCCGACGTTCCACGGCGACACGATCTACGGCCAGACCGAGGTCCTGGGCAAGAGCGAGAGCAGGAGCAAGGACGACCGCGGCGTCGTCCACGTCGAGACCAAGGGCTGCAACCAGGACGGCGTGCTGGTCTGCGTCTTCCGCCGCAAGGTGATGATCCCCAAGCGCAGCTACGCCGACAGCACCGGCGGGGAGTTCCCCGGCCGGCCGGAGCTGCAGGAGCCGGGTCGGCGGGGCTGAGTCACCACAGCTGACGTTGGACTGGGGGCGGGCGTACGCAGCACAGCTGACCTTGACCAGACGCGGGCGGCGGCGGAGCGTGACCGTGTGACCTCGACGCCAACCTGTCCTCGCTGCTCCGGCCCGCTCCGCCCGCCTGGGCTGATGTCCAGCGATTGGGAGTGCGGCGGGCACGGCGCCGTCGCCCCGTACCTGCCGGTGCTGCGGGCGTCCGGCGAGAGCGTCCGCCAGCTGTCCGGGCGCGCGGCGGTGCCCGTGTGGTCGCCGTTGCCGCTGCTGCCCGGCTGGACGCTGGCCGGGCTCGGCTCCGCCGGCGACGAGCGGCACGGCGCGCGGGCCACGGCGGTCGCGTTCGGCGGCCCGTCGCCGCTCGGCGGCCCCGCCGACCTCGTGATCGTCGCGGAGGAGCCCGGCACCGGGCTCGGGGCCCGGCTGGCGGGCACCGACGGGCTCGACGCCGGGACCTTCGTGCAGGGCGCGCCCGACGCGAAGGTGCTGGCGGCCGGCCACCCCACGCCCTTGTGGCGGGTCGCGTCGGCGGAGGACCGGGTGGCGTTCGTCGGGGAAGCCCTCGGGGTGTGGCTCTGGGCGGTGCTCTGGCCGCCCGCGGCCGAGCTGGTGCTGCTCGAGCACGTCGAGCTGCACGACCTGCGGCACGAGGCGCACGCCGCCCTGGACCTGCCCGTCGGCGCCCCCACCGTGCGCCTCTGATGAGGCGTACGTGAGCGGCCTGCGCCCGCCGGGGCAGGGGTGCGACGGGTGCGACCGCGGCGGCCACTGCTGACTCGGTCAGCTGTGGGCAAGCGCCGCCGCGCTACCCCAGCAGCGCGGACTCGCGCTCGGCGGACATGCCGACCGACAGCGGGGGCTCGCCGCGGGAGCGGTCCCAGGCCAGCACGTCGGCGGCGGTCGTCGTGAGCGGGGTCGCGGTCAAGCCGGCCGCGCGAGCGGCGTCCGCGCGGCGCAGGAACATCGCGTCGTCACGCCCCTCGGGCAGCACCAGCGGGAAGCCCGGCTCGACCGTGACCGGCACCAGCTCGACGGCGCTGCCGGCAGCCTGCGCGCAGGCCTGCACCAGCCCGCCGAGCGTCACCGGCTCGGCCGGCCCGACGGCGTTGAAGGTGCCGGACCGGTCGGCCTCCAGCAACGCGACCACGAGCGCGGCGAGGTCGCGGGAGTCCACGACCTGCACGGGCTGGTCGAGCCGGCCGGGTACGGCGACCCGGCCGCCCCGGGCCGCCCGTCGTACCCAGTAGGTGAAGCGGTCGGTGGGGTCGTGCGGCCCGCCGACGATGCCGGGCCGGACGACGGTCGCCCGGTCGCCCCACCGCGCCGCGGCGTCGTCCTCGCAGGCCACCTTGAGCGGCCCGTACGTCTCACCGGTGACATCCTCGGTGCCGCGCTCCGGCGGCCGCCGCGGCGCGTCCTCCGCCAGCCCGGCCGGCGGCGCCGGCACGTGGTCGTAGACCGATACGGTGGAAATGAGCAGGTAGCGGCCGGCCCGGCTGGACACCGCGTCGGTGGCCTGCTGGACGTGGCGGGGGACGTAGGCGCTGACGTCGACGACGGCGTCCCAAGAGCTTCCGGCGAGCGCGGCGTAGTCGCCGGTGTCGCGGTCGCCGGTGCGCCGTTCGGCAGCCGGGAACAGCCCGGCGCCGGTCCGGCCCCGGCTGAACAGCGTCAGCCGGTGGCCGTGGCCCAGCGCGTACTCGACCACCGCCCGGCCGACGAAGGACGTGCCGCCGAGCACCAGGAAATCCATGCGCCGACCCTAGGTCGACGTTGCGGCAACGGCTCGTCCCAGGGTGCCGGGCCACGCCACCCAGGCGGCCATGCCCCCCTTTGGGCACGGACGTGGTCGAGTGGCACCCCTGCCCACCGTGTCCGAGGAGCGCACGTGCGCCGCACTCCCCTTGTCCTGACGGCCGTCGCCGGCCTCGTCGCCGCGGTGGCGGTCTGGCAGGGCCTGCGGCTGCTGGGTCGCGACGACGGCGACGAGCGGGCGGCCCGGGCCTTCGCGGCCGCCTGGACGGGTGGCACGCTCGCGACCCTGCCCTGGGACGCCGCGAGCGGCCCAGACCCGGCAGCGCAGGTCGCCGCCCTGACCGCGGGCCTCACGCCCGCTGCCGACGACCGGCCGGCACAGGTGGCCGTCGCCGCCGTACGACGCGACGGCGATCGCGCCACCGCCGACCTCGACGTGCGCTGGGAGCTGGCGGCGCCGTTCGGCTACCGCACGCAGCTGCCGCTGCGGCGTACCGGCGACGCCTGGCGCCCGGTCCTCGGCCCGGCGGTCGTGCACCCCGCCCTCACGGCCGGCCGGGTCCTGCGCTCGCGCGTCGAGCAGGCGCCGCGCGCCCCGATCACCGACCGCGCCGGCACCCCGATCGTCACCGACCGCCCGGTCGTCACCGTCGGCCTGCAGCCCTCGCGCACCCCCGACCTCGCCGCCACCAGCTCACAGGTCGCCGCCCTCACCGGCGTCGACGGCGCGGCCCTGCTGACCCGCGCGCAGGCGGCCAGGCCCGACGCGTTCGTCGAGGCCGTGACCTTGCGGCGGGAGGCGTACGACGCGGTGCGCGACCGGTTGCGGCCGCTGCCCGGCGTGGTCCTGCGCGAGGGCGTGCGCCAGCTGGCGTTGACGACGGCCTTCGCCCGGGCGCTGCTCGGCAGCGTCGGCCCAGCCACCGCCGAGGTGGTCGCCGCCTCCGGCGGGAAGGTGCGGGCCGACCAGAGCGTCGGGCTGTCCGGGCTGCAGGAGCGGTTCGACGCACAGCTCGGCGGCACGCCCGGCCTCACCGTGGAGGCCGTCGACGCGCAGACCGCCGCCCGGCCGCAGCCGCTGCAGACCACCCCGCCGACCCCCGGCACGCCGCTGCAGCTCACCCTCGACCCCGCGGTGCAGCAGGCCGCCGACGCGGCCCTGGCCGGCGCCCCCAGCGGCAAGACCGCGGCGATGGTCGTCATCCAGCCGAGCACCGGTGACGTGCTCGCCGTCGCCAACGCCGGTCCGGACGGCCCCGGCGCCGACCGGGCGCTCACCGGCCGCTACCCGCCGGGCTCCACCTTCAAGATCGCCTCGACGCTGGCGCTGCTGCGGCAGGGGCTGACGCCCGACGAGGTGGTGCCCTGCCCCGCGACGCTCAGGGTGTCGGGCAAGCAGTTCTCCAACGCCGAGGACGAGGTGCTCGGTGCGGTGCCGTTCCGCACCGACTTCGCCGACTCCTGCAACACCGCCTTCGTCGGCAGCGCCGGCCGGGTCACCGGGGAGCAGCTGCAGGCCGCGGCCCGCGACGTCGGCTACGGGTCGTACGACTTGGGGGTGGGCGCCGCCGGCGGCGACGTGCCCGCGGCGGCAGACCCGGTCGAGCACGCGGCGCACATGATCGGGCAGGGCCGGGTGCTGGCCAGCCCGCTGGCCGTCGCGGTGAGTGCGGCGACGGTCGCCAGCGGCGCGCTGCACCCGCCGCGGGTCCTGTCGGCCGCCCCCGCCGCGGCGCCCGGTCCGGCGCTGCCCCAGGCCGCCGTCCTGCAGGAGCTGACCCGCCTCGTCGTCACCGCCGGCACCGGCACGGCGCTCGCGGACGTGCCCGGCGGGCCGGTCGCCGGCAAGACCGGGACGGCGGAGTTCGGCACGCAGGCGCCGCCGCGCACGCACGCGTGGTTCGCCGGCTACCAGAACGACGTCGCCTTCGCGGTGCTCGTCGAGGACGGCGGCTTCGGCGGCGCGATTGCCGCGCCGCTGGCCGCGGCGTTCCTCCGCGACCTCGCCGGGTGAGCGCCGGGTGCCGGACGACACACCCGCGGGGGGTCGGTCCGCACCTACCCTTGACGATCACCCTCTGCCGTTGTCAGGAGCACCGCCCTGTCCGCCCGCCGGATCGACCTGCACACCCACTCCACCGCCTCCGACGGGACCACGCCGCCCGCGCAGCTCGTCGAGAAGGCCCGCGAGGCAGGGCTCGACGTCCTGGCGCTCACCGACCACGACACCACCGCGGGCTACGCCGAGGCAGTGGCCGGGCTGCCGGCCGGGCTGGCGCTGGTCGGCGGCGCGGAGATCAGCTGTGTGAGCGACGGCATCAGCCTGCACCTGCTGGCCTACCTGTTCGACCCCGCCGAACCGGTCTTCGCCGCCGCCCGGCGCGAGTTGCGGGGCAGTCGGCGCACGCGGGCGGAGCGGATGGTCGCCTCGCTGGCGGCCGCCGGCACGGGGGTGACCTGGCAGCAGGTGCAGGACCTGGCGGCCGGGACGGTGGGGCGCCCGCACGTCGCACAGGCGCTCCTCGACCGCGGCCTCGTCCCGACCCTCGCCGACGCCTTCACCCCGGAGTGGATCGGCACCGGCGGGCGGCACTGGGCGGGCAAGCTCGAGCTGGACGTGGCCCACGCCGTACGGCTGGTCGCCGCCGCCGGCGGCGTCACCGTCTTCGCCCACCCTGGGGCGGCGGCGCGCGGCCGCACCGTCCCCGACCAGCTGTACGCCGACCTTGCCGCCGTCGGTCTCGCCGGGCTGGAGATCGACCACGTCGACCACGACCTCGCCACCCGCGAGCGCCTGCGCCGCCTGGCCGGCGAGCTCGGCCTGCTCGTCACCGGCAGCAGCGACTTCCACGGCGGCAACAAGGCGGTCGGGCTCGGCGCGCACACCACGTCGGAGGTGGCGTACGAGCAGCTCGTCACGCGGGCCACCGGTGCGGCCGTCGCGACGTCGTGAGCCTGCTGGACGTCTTCGTCGCCAAGACCTTCGGCGAGGTCTTCGTCACCCTGTTCGTGATCATGGATCCGTTGGGCTCGATCCCGCTGTTCCTCGGGCTGACCGCGGGCCGGACCCCGCGCACCCGGCGGCGGTTGGCCGGGCAGGCGGTGCTGGTGTCGCTGTTCGTCATCTCGCTGTTCGCGGTGCTCGGCCAGCAGATCCTGGGCTACCTGCAGATCGGGGTGCCGGCGCTGCAGGGCGCCGGCGGCCTGCTGCTGCTCATCGTCGCGCTCGAGCTGCTCACCGACAACGGCGAGGACCCGACCGAGGTCAAGGACGTCAACGTCGCGCTGGTGCCGCTGGGCACCCCGTTGCTGGCCGGCCCCGGCGCGATCGTCGCCACGATCGTGTTCGTCCAGCAGGCCGACCGCCTCGGCGACTACACGGCCATCGCGGCCGGCATCGTGGCGATGCACCTGGCCGTCTACCTCGCGCTGCGCTTCAGCGTCGGCATCACCAAGGTTCTTCGCGAGGCGGGCATCCTGCTGCTCACCCGCATCTCCGGCCTGCTGCTGTCCGCGATCGCCGTCCAGCTGGTGGCCGACGCGGTGACGGGGTTCATCCGCGCGTCCTGACCGTCCCGGCGGGCACACTGCGGCCATGACGCGCACCCGCTCACTCGCCGCCAGCCTTCTGCTCGGGCTGCTCGCCGTCCTCGTCCTGCCGGGTACGGCGCGCGCGACGACCACCGGCGAGGTGGCGCAGGCCCTGCTCGGCAATCCGGTCTACGTCGACCCCAAAGCCACCGTGCAGGTCGACGCCGACCGACTGCGCAAGGAGATCAGTGGGGCCTCCCGGCCGGTCTACGTGGCCGTCCTGCCGGCGGCGGCCGCCTCGGCAAACGGCGGGCCGGCCGGCCTGACGAGCGCGATCGGGCAGGGCCTCGGCGACACCGCGATCCTGTTCACCGTCTCCGGGACGACCCTTTCCGGTGGTGCCGGCAGGAACAGCGGCCTGGCACCGGGAGAGGCGGCGCGCATCGCCGCCGACAACCGCAGCGGCGACCTGACGGGGGCGCTCGCGAACAGCATCCGGCAGGCCGCCGACTCGGCCGCCGACGGCTCGTCCGGCACGTCCTCCGGCGGCAACGCCTCCGGGGGGTCGAACAGCAGCGGGTCGGGTGGCGGCGGCGCGGTGCTCGGCCTGCTCGCGCTGCTCGGCCTCGGAGGCGGCGGCCTGCTGTACGCCCGCAGCCGCAAGCGCCGGCAGGGCGAGATGGCCGGCTCGCGCGCCGACGTGGAGTCGCTCTACAACCGGCTCGGCGCCGATGTGGCGAACCTGTCGCCCGGCGATGACCCGGTGGCCAGGCAGGCCCTCGCCGACGCCGCGGAGCGCTACAACGCGACCGGCGCGCTGCTGGCGCAGTCCGACACGGCGGGGGAGTTCGCCGCGGCCCGGCGCACCGTGGTGGAGGGGCTGACCGCCGCGCGCCTGGTCCGTACCCGCCTCGGTCTGGACCCCGGCCCGCAGATCCCGCCGCCGCCCGGCTCCGGCCCGCAGATGCAGGCACCCGAGCGGGTGCAGGTCGGCGAGCAGGAGTACGACGGCAGCCCGACCTACGCCCCCGGCCGGCAGCACTACTTCGGCGGCGGCTACCTCGGCGGCCGCATGGTCCCCGGCGGCTGGTACGGCGTCCCGTTCTGGGAGACCATGCTGATCGGCAGTGCGCTGTCCGGCGGTTTCGGCGGCTACGGCGGCGGCGGCTTCGAGCGCGGCTACGAGGAAGGCGTCGAGGACGCCCGGGACGCCCACAGCGGCGACGACGGCGGCGGCTTCGGCGGCGGTGACTGGGGCGGCGGTGGCGGCTTCAGCGGCGGCGACTGGGGCGGCGGTGGCGGCTTCAGCGGCGGCGACTGGGGCGGCGGGGGCGGCGGCGACTGGGGCGGCGGCGGGGGCGGGGGCGACGGCGGGGGCAGCTGGTAGCCGGGGCCTTCAGCCGCTCACCCGCCGGGACCCGGGACGTTCCCAGCGCACCCGCAGGGTGAGCTCCACCGACGGGGCGAGCGGGTCGTCCGCGTCGACGACGGCGATCAGCCGGGCCCCGTCCGGCAGCAGCTCGCGCACCCCGAGCCCCTCGACCTTGGGGACGACCCCGCCGACCTGCGGCAGGGCAACCGTGTCGAGCACCTCGTCGTCGTCGAGCAGCGCGAGGGCGGCGGCGACCACGGGGCCGTCGTCGACGGCGTTCGGGGTGTCCTCCGCCGCAGCGCTGAGCAGGACGCGCCCGCCGGGCAGCGCGACGGCGTCGGTCGCGGCGAGCCCCACCCCCAGCACCTGCCCCAGCTCGTAGTGGCGAGCAGCGCGCAGGGGCACGTCGCCCGGGTCGCGCCGGCCGCGCAGCGCCTCGAGGAGGGCGGGCAGGTCGACGTCGACGCTGCCGTTGGGCACGCCGGCAGCGAGGTTGCCGCGCTGGAACCAGCGCAGCACCGGGCCGTTGCGGGCGACCCCCTCGAGGTTGAGCTCGCCGTCCGGGACGCCCAGGGCCACCGCCACCGCGTCGTACAGCCCGCCGAGGCCCCCCACCTCCACCGTCGGCTCCGCCTCGTCGAGGACGAGCACCGCGCGCCGGCGGGCGGCCGTCGAGCCCGAGCCGAGCAGGAGCACCGCCGATCGGGTCCCCAGCTGGACCCCGGAGGCCGCCTCGAGGTCGGGCTTGAGGTGCTTGCTGCCGTCCGCCTCCCCGAAGACGTCGAGGCCCTCCACCGGTGGGAGCAGCCGCAGCCGCCGCACCCCGCCGTCGAGCAGCCAGGCGGCATGGGTCGCGTCGTCCTGCGCGACCAGCCACCCGGCGCCGAGCGGGGCGAGCGCTGAGGCGGCCCGCACCGGCGAGCCGTCGTCGAACCGCAGCGGACGGTCACTCTCCACCTGCACCTGCATCGGGCTCTCCCTCCACGGACCTGCCGGGGATCCTGCCCAGGAGCGGACAGTCGCAGCACTGCGGCAGCCGGCCGGCTCCTCGCTAGGGTCGGCGCGGGAGGTGGGCACCGTGACGGAGCCGCACACGACGAGTGGGCAGCTGACCGAGCCGCGGGAGCGTCGGGGGTGGGCCAGCCGAAAGGCGGCCAGCTTCGAGGAGCCGGTCATCCGGGAGATGAGCCGGCTGTGCGCCGCCTCGGGCGGGGTGAACCTCGCGCAGGGCTTCCCCGCCTGAGCTCAAGCAGGCGGCGAAGGACGCGATCGACGAAGACCTCAACCAGTACGCCATCACCTGGGGGCGAAGGCGTTCCGCGACGCGATCGTGGCGAAGGTGGCCGCGACCTACCCGGGCTGGACGGTGGACCCGGAGACCGAGCTGTGCGTCACCTGCGGCTCGACCGAGGCGATGATCGCGACGCTGCTGGCGACCGTCGACCCCGGCGACGAGGTCGTCGTGTTCACGCCCTACTACGAGAACTACGGCCCCGACGCCGTGCTGTCGGGGGCGACCCCGCGCTTCGTGCGGCTGCACGCGCCGGACTGGTCGATCGACGAGGGCGAGCTGCGCGCGGCGCTCACCGGCCGGACCCGCGCGATCATCGTCAACACCCCGCACAACCCGACCGGCAAGGTCTTCACGAGGGCGGAGCTCGACCTCGTCAGCGAGCTGTGCCAGACCTACGACGTGCTGTGCCTCACCGACGAGATCTACGAGCACATCCATTACCTCGGGCCCGGCGGCCACGTGCCGCCCGCGACCGTCCCCGGCCTCGAGGACCGCACCGTGACCATCAACGCTGTCCAAGACGTACACCGTCACCGGCTGGCGGGTCGGCTGGAGCATCACCCGGCACCAGCTTCTTCGCCGACCCGGCGGAGGGAGCCGGGCTGCTGCGCTTCGCCTTTCCCAAGCGGCTGGAGACGCTGCACGCCGCCGCGGACCGGCTGCGCGCCCTGCGGTGAGGGTGTCCGCGGGGCCAGGGCGCCCCGCCTCAGTTCAGGCCGAGCCGCTCCTGTGCGGCCTTGAGGTGCGGCCCGTGCCGCAGGCGCTCGGGCACGACGAGCAGCCCGTGCCGCAGGGCCAGCCCGGCGGCGGTGGCCGCGAGGTCGGTGGTCGGCAGGCCGGGCAGCCGGTAGAGCCGACGCGCCCAGCGCGGCAGCATCGCGAACGACGCGGCCGCGAGCGCCGCCCACGCCGGCCGCGCGGGGGTGCCGAGCTGCACCAGCGCAGGCATGCTCGGCCACAGGACGAACTGCGCGGCAGCGCGACCCTCCCTCCCGACCCGCAGCTGCGGCTGCATGCCGCGGAAGTAGTCCGCCATGTCGGCGACCGACGCGGGCACCGCCGACGGGTCGAGACCCACCAGCGCGGCGCCCCGGGTCTGCTCGTCGTAGTAGGCGTCCCGCTCGGCCGTGGACAGCCGCAGGCCGCACCGGACCGCGGTGCTGAGGAAGGACTCCACCTCGCTGCAGTGCACCCAGCGCAGCAGCTCCGGGTCGTCGACGCGGTACGCGGTGCCGCTGTCCGGCTCCACCCCGGACAGCCGGCGGTGGATGCCCCGCACCCGGGCGGCGGCCCGCTCGGCCTCCCGGGTGGTGCCGTACACGGTGACCGCGACGTACTCCGCGGTGCGGAACAGCCGGCCCCACGGGTCGGCCCGGAAGTCGCTGTTGGCAAACACGCCGTGCATCGCGATCGGGTGCACGGCCTGCAGCAGCAGGGCCCGCAGACCGGCGAGCGCCATCGATGGGTCGGCGTGCACCCGCCAGGTCACGCTGTCCGGGCCGTAGAGCCCGGGGTCTCGGGCGGCGTCCACTGCGAGGTGCGCGGTCATCGCCCCCCAGGGTGCCATCTGCGGTCCGGACGCACCTCTCGGAAGCGCGGTGCGGGGCGGGTCGTGGCAGGGTCAGGAGCCGACGAAGGAGGAGAACGTGGCCGCGTACGTCGCCATCAACGTCCTGAGCGTGCCCGAGGGCGCCGGCGGGACTCTCGAGGAGCGGTTCGCGGCGCGCCAGGGCGCCGTCGACCGGGCCCCCGGCTTCGAGCACTTCGAGCTGCTCAGGCCGCTGCAGGGCACCGACGACTACCTCGTCTACACGCGCTGGCGCAGCGAGGCCGACTTCACCGCCTGGCGGGAGTCGCAGGCCTTCGGCGAGGGGCACGCGCAGGCCAGCGGCCGGGCGCCAGGGCAGCGCCCGGCGGCGACGGGGAGCACGATCTGGGCCTTCGAGGTGGCGCAGCAGTCCGACGGGGCGGTGTCACCGGCCTGAGCCCGGGTTCAGCCCCAGAACGCCAGCAGCGCCTTGGCGGTCGCCTCAGGGTTCTCCACCGCGGGGGAGTGCCGGGCCTGCGGCACCACCTCGTACGCCGCCCCGAGCCGGGCGGCCATCTCGCCCTGCTCGGCCGGGGTCCAGGCGTCGTCGTCCTCGCCGTGCAGGACGAGCAGCGGCAGCCCGGTGGCGCGCAGCGCCTCGACCCGGTCGGCCTCGCCGCGCAGGGCGTCGGCCATCGCGAGCAGCCCGGGCCCGGACGACCGGACCCAGCGCTGCCGCAGGAACGCCCGTACCTCGTCCGGCAGGTCGACGGCGTCCGGGTCGGCTGCCGACAGGGCCTCCGAGGCGTCCGCGACCGCGGCCATCCCGCCGGCCGCCAGCACCTCCGGCAGCAGCGCGAGCACCTCCACGCGCGGCCCGGTCAGGCCCTGCGGCCCGGAGCTCAGCAGGGTCAGGCCGGTCAGGGCGGCCGGGCGGAGCAGCGCCGCACGCCGGGCCACCAGGCCGCCGAAGCTGTGGCCGACGAGCTGCACAGGGCCGCGCAGCAGAGCGATCACGGCGAGCACGTCCGCGGCGAGCACGTCCACGGTGTAGGCCGACGCGTCGTCCGGCCCGGCCGACTCGTGCTGCCCACGCAGGTCCAGGGCGGCGACCCGCCAGCCACCGGCGGCGAGCAGCGGCAGCACCGGCCCGAAGTCCTCCTTGCTGCCGCTGAACCCCGGCACCAGCAGGGCAGTGCCGCGGGGCCGCGCCGGGGTGAGCTCGACGCCGGCGAGCGGGCCGCCCGGCACGTCGTACGAGACCCGCACGGCGCCCTCGGGCGGCAGGGCGCTGACATAGCTCATGGACTGCAGGCTAGGTCTTCCGGCGGTGCGGTCCGGCGACGGGAGGCCGGCCCGGGCCTCCCGCCGCCGGCTGGCTACGGGGCAGCCAGCGGCACCCGCTGCGCGTAGGCGTCCTGGTCGTTGGCGACGGGCGCGTTGGGCGCGGCGCCCGCGCAGATCTGCGGCGGCGTCCCCGGCGTCGCGGTGCCGGGGCACAGGAACTCCTCAGTGGTGCGCGTGTCGGTCCAGATCGGGTGCGCGGCGGCGTTCGACACCGCCAGCCCCATGTAGTCCCCGGCGAACACCCCGGCGAACTGGGTGGCCGGCGGCATGCTGCTCGAGGTCACCCGCGAGGAGGTGTAGGAGACCTTGTCGGTCGACCGGGACAGGCTGATGTCGGAGTAGCCGGTGGTCTCGTCCGCGCCGTACTGCCGGTCGTAGTAGGTGACCACGAACTGACCCGACGGGGTGAAGGCGGCGTTCTGCCAGAACTGCGAGCTGTTCGCCTGCCGGGGGTCACTGGTCACCACCGGAATCTGCCGGGGGTCGACGGTGCCGCCGGAGAAGGCGCGCCCGCCGTTCGTGGACGTCGAGACGACGATGTCGTTGTTGCAGCCGCCGTTCTTCGCCCCCCGGTAGAGGTTGCCCCCAAACTCCGAGAAGCCGGTGGGGACGCAGCCGGTCTGCGCGTTGCTGTTGCGGTTGATGTATGAGCCGTAGGTGACCAGCACCCGCTGCGGGTTGGTCGGGTCGACCGCGCCGATCGGGTACTGGCTGGCCCGGAAGTACGACGCCTTCGACGGGCCGCGCTCGGGCACGCAGGCCCGCCCGGCGTTCTGTCCCTGGGTGGCGTCGCAGTCCGGCAGCTGGTAGTAGTCGCCGACCCGGACCGGGTCCTCGAAGGTCTGCCCGCCGTCGCGGGAGGTCGCCATGAAGATCTGGTTGCGGTTGTCGCCGCCGGTGACGACGTTGTTGAAGTTGGCGTAGACGACGTGCAGCGTGCCGTCCGGCGCCGTGAACGGCTGCGAGAACTGGTTCTCGTTGCAGCGGCCGCGGGGCGTCGGCAGCCCGTAGGTGTTGCCGCACGCCGCGCTGTCCCGGCTGATGAGGACCGGTGCGCTGAAGCTCTCCCCGTAGTCGCGGGAGTAGGCACCGTAGATGTACGCCGTGCCGTTGCCGGCGAACGTCGTCCACGTCACGTAGACCCGGTCGCGGAACCGGCTGGTCTTCGACGCGTCGACGGCCATGAGCTGCTTGTCGAGCAGGAAGTCGCCCTTACCGGTCACGTCGCTGTGCTCGACCACGGGGCGGGCCGGGAAGTTCCAGGACGCCCCGTCCGTGCCGGTGGAGCGGAAGACGTACAGCCCGGAGGACTGGTCAGGGTTGGGGGTCAGGCCCCCGGCGCCGCGCAGGAACTGCTGGCACGACAGGTAGGCGTTGCCCCGGCTGTCGAAGGCGACCGAGGTGTCGCCGCCGGCCTGGAAGTACTGGCGGGCGGCGCCGAAGGTGTCGCCGCGCACGAAGCCGTTGGGCACCGTCGAGTCGCCCCAGAACCTGCCGCCGTCCAGGGAGTACGACGTGCCGCAGGTGCCGTCGCCCCGGCGGTAGTCGTTGTAGCTGGCCAGGACGTGGTCGGGGTTGTTCGGGTCGACCGCCGCCCACGTCTCGTTCTACGCCTGCGCCCGCCCGGCCAGGTCCTCGTCGCTCTGGTTCTGGCAGTTCTGGTTGACCTTGATGTTGCCGCCGAGCAGGTTCGGGCAGCCGTGCGGGCTCGGTCGCTGCGGTGTCGCGAGGGCAGTGGGGGAGACCGGCTGGGCGTTGCGGGCCGCGATGCCGGCCCGGCTGGTGTCCAGCTCGAACGACAGCGTCCCGGACAGCAGCCGCTTCTGGATGGGGTTGAGGTTGGACCAGCCGAACGGCTGGGCGGACGTCGGACCGGCTGAGGCGACGAGGGCGCCGACGGCCAGCAGGGAACCCGCGCCGCAGACGGCGAGAGCACGGAGGTTGCGCATGGGACCTCTTCGAGGACGGGATCACGGTGGGCGCCGACACGCGGACGTCGTGGCTCGTCCTCCCTCCTGGGGACAGCTACGTGCGGCGGGGCCGGACGCTAGACCTGGGCCGGTGGTCCGGCAAGGGCTGGCCGTCACGCGCCGTCGGGTGCAGTGTCACGTCGAGTAGCTGACCCGCACGGACCTCGGCGGTGAGGTAGGTGCAGGTCGGCTGCCGGCGGCGGTCGGTGGGGGAGCCGGGGTTGAGCAGGCGCATGCCGCCCGCCATGCTGTCCCAGGGGATGTGGCTGTGCCCGAAGACGAGCAGGTCGGTGTCCGGATGCGCCGCGGCGGCGCGAGCCTCGCGGCCGGTCGCGGGGCCGGTCTCGTGCACGACGGCGACCCGCAGCCCGTCCAGGACGGCCGTCGCCACCTCGGGCAGCCGGGCCCGCAGCGCCGGCCCGTCGTTGTTGCCCCAGCAGGCCAGCAGCCGCGCGGCCCGGCTCTGCAGCGCGTCGAGCAGCGGCAGGTCCACCCAGTCACCGGCGTGTACGACCACGTCGGCGCGGTCGACCTCTGCCCACACCTGCCCTGGCAGGTCCCGCGCCCGGCGGGGTACGTGGGTGTCGGCGAGCAGCAGCAGTCGCACGGTGGTGGCGTGCCCGCGTCCGGCTGCCGCGCAACCCGGGCCGCCCCGGCTGCCAGCTCGGGCTTTGCCATGCCGGCGCTCCGGCCTGCTACGGGTGGGCGGCTGACTCCGTGCCGGACGCTCCGCCGGAGGGGGTACCACCCGCCGCCTCGGCGCCCCGGCCCCGGCCGCGGCCACCGCGTCGCCTGCGGCGGGCGCCGTCCTCGCCGGCAGGGGCGGAGAGGCCGGCTGTTCCGTCGTCGTCGGGCTCCGGCGCCCCCCCGGTCGCGAGGCCGGCGCCCCGGGTACGGCGCCGGGGGCCGCCGGTGCGCTTGGGCAGCTGCGGAGCCTGCTCGTCGTCCGTCTCCGACTGCGTACCGCGGCCGGGGTTACGGCCGCCGTCCCGGCCCGCGTCGCGCCCCCGGGCGGGGGCCTTGGCCCGCCGGCCGGTCTCGCCGAGGTCTTCCACGATCTCGGCGGACAGCCCCTCGCGGACCCGGGCCGACCGGGGCAGCCGACCGGTCGTGCCCGCGGGGATGCCGAGGTCGGCGTACAGGTGCGGGCTGGAGCTGTAGGTCTCGGGCACGTCCACGAAAGACAGGTCGAGCGCCTTGTTGATCAGGCCCCACTTGGGGATGTCGTCCCAGTCGACGAAGGTCACGGCGACGCCCTTGGCGCCGGCCCGGCCGGTGCGGCCGATCCGGTGCAGGAAGGTGCGTTCGTCGTCGGGGCACTGGTAGTTGATGACGTGCGTGACGTCCTGGACGTCGATGCCGCGGGCGGCGACGTCCGTGGCGACCAGGACGTCGATCTTGCCGGTACGGAACGCGCGCAGCGCCTGCTCGCGGGCGCCCTGACCCAGGTCACCGTGCACGGCCGCGGCCGCGAAGCCGCGCTCCACCATGTCGGCGGCGACCTTGTCGCAGGTGCGCTTGGTACGGCAGAACACCATCGTCAGCCCGCGGCCCTCGGACTGCAGGATGCGGGCGAGCACCTCACCCTTGTCCATCGCGTGCGTCCGGTAGACGAAGATCCGGGTGTCGGGGACGGTCCGGTTCTCGTTGGCCTCCTCGGCCCGGATGTGCGTCGGCTGGCGCATGAAGCGCCGGGCCATCGTCACCACCGGGCCGGGCATCGTCGCGGAGAACAGCATCGTCTGGCGCTCGACCGGGGTCTGTTCGAGGATGCGCTCGACGTCGGGCAGGAAGCCCAGGTCCAGCATCTCGTCGGCCTCGTCGAGCACGAGGCACTCGACCTGGCCGAGGTTGAGGTGCCCCTGGCGGGCAAGGTCGAGCAGCCGCCCGGGGGTGCCGACGACGATCTCGACGCCGCGGCGCAGCGACTCCACCTGCGGCTCGAAGGCGCGGCCGCCGTAGATGGTCTGGACGCGGATGCCGCGGGTCCTGCCGGCCAGCTCCAGGTCACCCGCCACCTGTACGCACAGCTCGCGGGTGGGGACCACGACGAGGGCCTGCGGCACCCCGTTGCTGCCCTCGGCCTTGTTCTTGACGTTCTGCAGCATCGGGACCCCGAAGCCGAGCGTCTTGCCGGTGCCGGTGCGGGCCTGACCGATGAGGTCCTGTCCGGCCAGCGCGATCGGCAGTGTCATCGTCTGGATCGCGAAGGGCGTCGTGATGCCGACGGCGGCGAGCGCCTCGACCGTCTCGGGGCGGGCCCCCAGGGCCGCGAAGCCGTTGACGCCGGCCGGCAGCTCGGGCGTGTCGTTCAGGGCAGGTGTGCCGTAGGCGTTCTCGGTGGCAGTCAGCGTGGTGCCTCTCCTTGCCGCGCGGGGCCGGCAGAGGGGCTCGCAGCGGGAGACCCGGGGCGCCAGAGGCAGCCGGCTGGGTCCACCGGCGCGCCACGGGAGGCAGTCCGCGCACACGGTGCGAGGCGGCGACTGCCGCCCCGATAGCGTCGAGCCTACCCGCTAAGGTCCCCTGCGGTGACCGAGCGAGCGGGGGACACGGTGGCGGGCGGCCTGGACGCGGCGACGGTCGACCTGCTGGGGGTCCTGGCGTACGGCGAGCTCACCGCCTTCGAGCGGCTGGCAAGCGACGCCCGGCTTGCCCCGTCGGTCGCCGACAAGACTGCCCTGGCCACGATGGCCGCGGCCGAGTTCGGCCACTTCCAGAAGCTGCGCGACCACCTCACCGGCTCGGGCGTGGACCCTGAGGCGGCGATGGAGCCCTTCGTCCGCCCGCTCGACGACTTCCATGACTCCACCGAGCCCAACGACTGGCTCGAGGGGCTCATCAAGGCCTACGTCGGCGACGGCCTGGCCACCGACTTCTACCGCGAGGTCGCGGGTTCCCTGCAGGACCGGGAGACGCAGGCACTCGTGCTGGAGGTGCTGGCGGACACCGGCCAGGCCGCCTTCGCGGTCGCGCGGGTCAACGAGGCGATCGCGCGGGAGCCGGCTGTGGCGGGCCGGCTCGCGCTGTGGGGTCGGCGGCTCATGGGCGAGGCACTGATCCAGGCGCAGCGGGTCGCCGTCGAGCGCGACGCGCTCACCGAGCTGCTCGTCGGGCAGGGCGACCTCGCCGGCGTGGTGCGACTGCTGAGCCGGCTCACCGAGAACCACACGCAGCGGATGACCGCGATGGGACTGGCCGCCTGACACCCGCCCCACGGGACCGGCCGCCCGGTGGGCTCGACGTCGGCACGTTGTCGCCCGGCGGGCGGACACGCCGGAGGCCGGCCCCGCGGGGGGACCGGCCTCCGGCGTGGGCGCGCGGCGGGCTCAGGCGCGCGATCGGCTGCGCAGGCCGCCCTGCGTCAGCGCGATGATCGCGGCGGCAATGATGACTCCGACGATGACTCGCAGCAGCAGGCCGGCATGCTGCAGGAAAAGGCCGCCCAGCAGCAGCGACCCCACGCCGATCAGCATGGTCAGCCAGATCGGGAGCGCCTGGCGACCGGGGAGTACGGCGCGGGCGAGGGCGCCGACCACGAGTCCGACGATCAAAAGGGTGATGATACCCACGGGAGAACTCCTTCACAGTCGGGCCGACGGCCCGGTTCGGCACCGCTGTGCCCGCTGCCGCGCTCGCGCACGCGTGGCAGGCGCCTCGACTGCGTCACATGGCCCCGAAGCCCACCCGGCGCTGCTCGCTCTCGGCGATCTCGACGTAGCTCAGCTTGTCGGCCGGCACGAGGACGCGGCGGCCCTTCTCGTCGACCAGGGTCAGCACGCCGAGGTCGGCCTTGAGGGCGTCGGACACGGCCTTGGCCACCTCGTCGGGGCTCTGTGCGCTCTCCAGGACGAGCTCGCGCACGGCGTACTGCACGCCGATCTTGACCTCCACCGGTGGTCCTCCGTCGTGTCGTCGAGTGTCTGGTTCGAGGCTAGCCCGGCCGGACGTGCGGGGCCGGCGGGTATGCGCACAGCACAACCTGCCGCGGGGTCAGCCCGTCAGCGGCGCTCCGGAGATGCCGCGCCAGGACAGGCTGACGATCAGCTCCACGGCCCGCTCCTTGGACAGCCGGCGGTCCGAGGCGAGCCACCAGCGGGCCCCCACCTCGGCCAGGCCGGACAACCCGACGGACAGCAGCAGCGCCTCCTCCTCGCGGAAGCCGGTGTCGTGCGCGATGGTCTGGGCGATGGCGTCGACGCACTCCGACACCATCCGCTCGACCCGTTCGCGGACGGCCGGCTCGCTCTTGAGGTCGCTTTCGAAGACCAGGCGGAAGGCCCCCTCGCGGTCCGAGCCGTTGCCGTCGACGAAGTCGAAGTACGCGGCCACCGACGCCGCGACCCGCTGCCGGTTGTCGGTGGTCGACTCCAGCGCCCGCCGCACCTTCGCGACCAGGTCGTCGGAGTGCTGGTCGAGCAGCGCGAGGTAGAGCTCGAGCTTGCCCGGGAAGTGCTGGTACAGGACCGGCTTGCTCACCCCGGCCCGCTCGGCGATGTCGTCCATCGCCGCCGCGTGGTAGCCGTGCGCGACGAACACCTCCTGGGCCGCGCCGAGCAGCTGCTTGCGCCGGGCCGGCCTGGGCAGCCGGGTGCCCCGGGCCGGGACCTGCCGACCGCCGCTCGGCACCGTCGCGGTCACGGCAGGACCCTATCGAGCACCGGGCCCGCTCAACGGGGCTCGTCGTCATCGAGCTCGACGACGACCGCCTGCTCGGCCGCATCGGCGGCGTCGGCCTCCAGCGGCAGGTCGCGGGGGGCGTCGTGCTCGCCCGGGGAGGTGGTGGCGGCCTGCTCCGCGGCGTCGGCCGGGTCGGCCTCGGCCGGCACCGCCAGGCCCCGGTCGGCCGCACTGTCGCGGCTCGGCGTCGCCCGCTGCTCGGCGAGGTCCTCGGGGCTCGCCTCGGTCATGACGGCTCCTGCCCGGACAGCTCGCGGTTGCCGATCCGGGTACGCCGGGCGTCGATGACCCGGTCGGGGTTGCGGCGCAGGTACTCCTCCTCGAGCTCGGCGGTCCGCGCGGAGTGGAACGCCAGCGCGTCCTCGCTGCCGTGCAGGAACGTGTCGTGCCGGGTCTCGTGCAGGTGTTCGAGCTCGCGCTCGAGCGCCTCGTCGCGCAGATCGCGGGCCGGTACGCCGGTCACGGGTCCTCCTGGGGTCGCACGGACGTCGTCCGTGGCCCGCCCTTACCCGGGAACGGCGGGTCCATGACCGAGTCTGCCGCCGCCGTGCGTCCCGTCCGCCGGGTCAGGTGAGCGGGGCCCAGAGGTCGCCGGAGACGGCCACCCGGTCCAGCACGTCGTCGGTGGTGAAGACGAGGTCCTCGGGGGCCCGGCAGGCCTCGACCTCGGCCCAGGTGACCGGCGTCGAGACCGTCGGGCGGGCCCGCGCCCGCAGCGAGTAGACCGCGACGGTGGTCTTGGCCGTCGAGTTCTGCGACCAGTCGACGAGCACCTTCCCGGGTCGCAGCGACTTGGTCATCCGGTGCAGGGCGAGGGCGGGGTGGGACCGCTCGAGCTCCTGGGCGAGCGCCTTGGCGTACGACGACGTGTCGGCGTGCGGGGCGCGCGCCGTGAGCTGCATCCCCTTGCTGCCGCTGGTCTTCGGGTAGGCCTCGACGCCGTCGGCGGCGAGCCGTTCGCGCAGCAGCAGCGCCACCTCGCAGCACTCCACCACGGTCGCCGGCGGCCCGGGGTCGAGGTCGAGCACCAGCAGGTCGGGGCCGGGCGCACCCACCCGCCACTGCGGTACGTGCAGCTCCAGGCAGGCCAGGTTGGCGACCCACATGAGCGAGGGCAGGTCGGACAGGACCGCGTAGTCGATCGTCTCGCGCTGCTTGCTCGAGCCGGGGCTGGCGAGGGTCTCCACCCGGAGCCAGTCCGGGCGGTGGGACGGGGCGTTCTTCTCGTAGAAGCTGTGCCCCTGCACCCCGTTCGGGTAGCGCTTGAGCGTCAGCGGTCGGTCGGCGAGGTGCGGCAGCAGCAGCGGGGCGATCCGCGAGTAGTAGTCGAGCACCTGCCCCTTGGTGAAGCCGACCTCCGGGTAGAGCACCTTGTCGAGGTTGGACAGCACCAGGTGCCGGCCGTCGACCTGCACGGGCACCTTCACTCGCGCACCACCTCCGCCGGGTCCAGGTCGTCGCGCAGCCCCTTGTACGACGGGTGCCGCAGCCGGCCGTCGCGGGTCCACGCCGTGTACTCCACGTCAACGACCAGCTCCGGGCGCACCCAGCGGGCGAGCCGGGCGTGCTCGCGCGGCACCTCGCAGGGGGGCGCCCCGGTCGCCAGCGGCGCGAGCAGCCCGCCGAGCAGCCGCAGCACCTCGGCGGAGAAGCCGGTGCCGACGTGCCCTGCGTACGACAGGCCGCCCGGACCGTGGACCGCCAGCAGCAGCGAGCCGAGCGAGCCCGACCGGCCGCCCTCGCCCGGCTTCCAGCCGATGACCACGGCGCTCTGCCGGCGGACGTTCTTGACCTTGACCCAGCACTCGCTGCGCCGCCCGGGTTCGTAGCGGCTGTCGCGGCGCTTGGCGACCACGCCCTCCAGCCCCTGTGCCCGGGTGGAGGCCAGCAGCGCCGCGCCGTCGCCGGGGAAGGCCGGCGGCACCTGCCAGTGGTCCCCGGTGACGGCGAGGTCGTCGAGCCGGGCCCGCCGTGCGTCGTAGGTCGCGTCGAGCAGATCCTCGCCGGCGGCGTGCAGCACGTCGAACACCACCAGGGCCACCGGCACCCGCTCGCGCAGCGCCGGGGCCGGCCGCTCCACGTGCATCCGCGCCTGCAGCAGCCCGAAGTCGGGCCGCCCGGCGGCGTCGAACGCCACGACCTCGCCGTCGAGCAGCGCGTCGCACGACAGCGCGATGCCGGCGAGCTCCGGGTAGGACGCCGTGACGTCGTTGCCGGCCCGGGAGCGCAGCGACACCCGGCCTCCCTCCACGGCGACCAGCGCCCGTACCCCGTCCCACTTCACCTCGTACGACCACCGGCCGTCGTCGGGCGGCAGCGGCCCCGGCACGGCGAGCATCGGGGCGAGCTCGCGGGGGAGGGGCACCCCGCAGTCCTACCCCTGACACGTGACCTGGCAGCAAGATCGGCCTAGCGTGTCGGGCAACGGGTAGGGGGGCGTGGTGAGGTCGATCTGGAAGGGCGCGATCAGCTTCGGGCTGGTCACGATCCCGGTGAAGCTCTACAGCGCGACCGAGGCGAAGGACGTGTCCTTCCATCAGGTGCGGCGCAGCGACGGCAGCCGGATCAAGTACAAGCGGGTGTCGGCGGTGGACGGCGAGGAGGTGCCGTACGGCGAGATCGCCAAGGGCTTCGAGCTGTCCAGCGGGGAGACCGTCGTGCTCACCGACGAGGACTTCAAGGACCTGCCGCTGACCACCAGCCGGGCCATCGACGTGCTGCAGTTCGTCCCGCTGGAGCAGGTCGACCCCATCTACTTCGAGAAGAGCTACTACCTCGAGCCCGACAAGGCCGGGGTGAAGCCCTACGCGCTGCTGCGCGACGCGCTGGCCGACAGCGGCAAGGTCGCGGTCGTCAAGGTCGCGCTGCGCAACCGGGAGTCGCTGGCGACCCTGCGGGTGCGCGACGGCGTGTTCGTGCTGGAGACGATGCTGTGGCCCGACGAGGTGCGCACCCCCGACTTCGGCTTCCTCGACGAGCAGATCGAGGTGCGCCCGCAGGAGCTGGCGATGGCCGGCTCGCTCATCGAGACCCTTTCCGGCGACTTCGACCCCGGGCAGTACAAGGACTCCTACCGCGAGGCCCTGCAGCAGGTCATCGAGGCCAAGGTGGCCGGCCAGGAGGTGGTCGCGCCCGCCGACGCGCAGCCGACCTCCGGCACCGTCGTCGACCTCATGGCCGCACTGCGGGCCAGTGTCGAGGCGGCGAAGAAGGGCCGGCCGGAGAGCGTCGCGGAGCCGGCCGAGGAGCCGGTCGAGGCGCCCGCGGGCCCGGCGCCGGCCAAGCGGCCCCGCGGCGGCAAGGGGGAGCCGGCCGCGCCGCGCAAGCGCGCGGCCAAGCGGGCACCGCCGCAGGCGGTCGCCGAGTCGACGGCGCCGCCGGCGGCACCGAAGAAGCCCGCGCCGGCGGCCAAGCAGGCGAAGGCCCGCAGGAGCGCCTGACGGTTCGCCCGCCGGTTTGGGGAGGGCAGAGGCGATCACCAGCGGGCCGAGCCGCTCGCCCGGCGGTACTGTCCGCCCCATGGGGCCCGCCGACGCTCGTCCTGGTCGCGGTGCCGGCCCGGCCGGCAACGGCCCGGACGACCCGGCGCGCCTGGCCGCCGTCCGGCGCCTCGTCGACGCCCTCGATGACAACGCCGGCCTCGACCGCCTGACCCGGCTGGCCGCGCTGCTGCTCGACGCGCCGTACGCGCAGGTGTCACTGAGCGGCGCCGAGCACGTCGTGGTGAGCCGACACGGCGGGAGCCCGGCGCACGCCCTCCTGCCCGAGCAGCCCGCCGGAGGACTCGCGCACACCGCGGGCGCGGTCGGCGTCCCGCTGTGCGACCCGGCTGGCACCACCCTCGGCGTCCTGTCCGTCTCCGACGACTCCCCGCGCTCCTGGTCGCCGGAGCAGGTCGGCGTGCTTGCCGAGCTCGCCGAGTCGGTCGTCGCCGAGCTGGAGCTGCGGGCGCTCGGTGTCGAGGCGAGCCGTACGGCCGCCCGGCTGGACCTCGCCCTCGACGCCTCGGCGATCGGCAGCTTCGACCTCGAGACCGACACCGGCGCTCTGCACTGGGACGACCGGCTGGTCCGCCTGTTCGGCTACGAGCGGCCGAGCTTCGTCGCGCACCTCGACAGCTTCAACGCCCGCGTGCACCCGGAGGACCTGGAGCGGGTGAGCGCTGCGGTCGACCAGGCCGTGGCGTCGCTCGGCGAGCTGTCGCTGGAGTACCGCATCGTGCGTCCCGGGGGAGCGGTGCGCTGGGTCGAGGCCCGGGGGCGGGTGCTGCCCGCGCGCGGCCGCGGCATCTCGCCGCGGCTGCTCGGGGTGGCCTACGACAGCACCGAGCTGCGGGAGGCCCGGGACCGGCTGGCCCGCACCCTCGAGTCGATGAACGACGCGTTCTTCGCCCTCGATGCCGATTGGCGCTTCACCTACGTCAACTGGCAGGCCGAGCGGCTCCTCGGCCGCCGCCGGGAGGACCTGGTCGGCAACGGCCTGTGGGAGGAATTCCCGGAGGCGGTCGGCTCGATCTTCCAGGAGCGGTACGAGCAGGCGGTCGCCGCCGGCGAGCCGGTCGTCTTCGAGGCACCGTTCGAGCCGCTGGGCGGCTGGTACGAGGTGAACGCCTGGCCGGGCCCGGACGGGCTGTCGGTCTACTTCAAGGAGATCACCGGACGGCGGCAGGCCGAGCGGGAGCGGGAGCGGGCGTACGCCGAGCGCGAGCAGGCCGTGGTGGAGCGGGAGCGGGCCTACGCGCAGGCGGAGGCCGCCGGCACCCGGCTGGCCCTGCTGGCCGAGGCGTCGACCCGGCTGGCCGAGTCGCTCGAGCCCCGGCAGGTGCTCGAGCGCCTCACCAACCTCGTCGTCCCGGCGCTCGGGCAGTGGGTCGTCGTCGCCCTCGGCGCGGAGACGAACGCGCGGCTGCGGGGGCAGGACGGGCCCGTCGACCCGGCACGGGTGTACGTCGTGCAGACCGCCCACGCCGACGCGGAGCAGCGCGAGGAGTTCACCGCGGTCGCCGCTGCGCTGCGGCTCAGCACGGCAGACCCGATGGGCGCCGGTGCCGCGGTGCGCACCGGACTGCCGGAGTGGTTGCCGGAGTTGACCGACGACGCGCTCGCCGGGCTCCTGGTCGACGGTGTGGCGCCGCCGGCCTGGAAGGGTGCCCGGGTCCGCGCGCTCACGGTGCCGTTGGCCAACCGCGGCCGGGTCCTCGGCGCGGTGACCGTCGGGGGCATGACCGTCGACGCGCCCGCCGGCGGACCGGTCGACCGGGCGCTGCTGACCGACCTCGCCGGTCGCGCGGCCGTCGCGCTCGACAACGCCCTGCTGTACGGCGCCGAGCGGCGCACCGGCCTCACGCTGCAGCGCAGCCTGCTGCCGCGTGAGGTCCCGGCCGTCGCGGGCCTGCGCACAGCGGCCCGCTACCTGCCCGGCACGAGCGGCGCCTTCGTCGGCGGCGACTGGTACCAGGGCGTCAAGGTGGGCGACGGCCTCGTGCTCACGATGGGCGACGTGATGGGGCACGGCATGCGCAGCGCCGCCCGCATGGGCCAGCTGCGCGCGATCGTCGCGACCCTGGCGCTCGAGGGCCACGGGCCGGCCCGGCTGCTGCGCCGGCTCGCCGCCAGCGTCGACGTCCTGCTCGACCTGGAGCTCGCGACGGTCCTCGTGGCTGCCTACGACTCCGGAGCGCGCACCCTGACCATCGCCTCGGCCGGCCACCCGCCGCCGCTGCTGGCGCCGCTGACCGGCCAGCCGCGCTTCCTCGACGTCGAGCCCGGTCCGCCGCTCGGCACGTTCGCCTTCCCGTACGACGAGGTCGTGGTCGACGTGCGCCCGGGCGACACGCTCGTGCTCTACACCGACGGGCTGGTCGAGAACAGGTACGAGTCGCTCGACGTCGGGCTGGAGCGGCTGCGCTCGGCGCTCGCGGACGTCCAGCTTCCGCCGGAGGAGGTCTGCGACCACGTGCTGGAGCGCCTCGGCCGGGGCGGCGGCGGCGACGACGACGTGGCGCTGCTGGTGCTCAGCCATCAGCCCGGCGAGGACGGTCCGTGACCGCGACGGTGTGCCTGCAGGGCGGCGGGGAGTTCTCCGCCGGCTGCCGGCCGATGGACGCTGCCCTCGTGCGCGGCGCCGACGGTCCCGTCGTCGTGACCGCACTCGCCGGCGCCGTCGGCCGGGAGTACGCCACCGCCAACCGCAACGGCGTCGCGCACTACCGGTCGGTCGGCGCCGCGCAGGTGGTCGCCGCGCCGGACGTCCGCGAGGACCTGGAGGGCGCGCTCGCGGCGCTGCGCCGCGCGCGGCTGCTGGTGCTGCCCGGCGGCTCGCCCACGCGGCTGCTGGCCGCGCTGACCACGACCCCCGTCGGGGGGGTCGTCGCGGCGCTGCTCGCCGACGGCGGCACCGTGATGGGCTCCAGCGCCGGGGCGATGGTGCTCGGAGCCTGGACGGTGCTCCCCGGGCAGGGGCCGACGGTCCGGCCGGGTCTCGGCCTCGTGCCCGGGGTGCTCGTCGTCCCGCACTGGACGGGCGGGCGCGCCGACTGGCTGCGGGCGGTCGACGCGGGCGTCCCCGGCGACACGCACGTGCTCGGCCTCCCCGAGGAGTCGGGGGTGGCGGTACGGGACGGGGCCCTCACTGCGGTGGGCGTGGCGCCCACCCGCCTGGTGCGGCAGGGCCGCGACCTCGCTGTCGGCCGGACGTGGTCGCCCGGGCCGGCCGGCGCCTGACAGCGCGAAGGCCGGACCATTCCGGTCGGCCTTCGTCGCCGCGAGTTACTTGAAGACGTCCTTGACCTTCTCGCCGGCCTGCTTGAGGTTGCCCTTGGCCTGGTCGGTCTGGCCCTCGGCCTTCAGGTCCTCGTCGCCGGTGGCTCCGCCGGCGGTCTCCTTGGCCTTGCCCTTGAGCTCGTCGGCCTTGTTGTTGAACTTGTCCGTGGCGCTCACGATGAGGCCTCCTCTCGACACAGCCGTTCTGCCCGCCTACGCGCGGTGGCACACCGCTCTCGCACCGTGCGGTGTCGGGGCGGGGCGGTCGACAGCTCGTGGCATCGTGGACCGGTGAGAGCCAGGACGCGGGTGCGAGACAGGACGAAGATCGCCGTACTCGTCGTCGGCACCGTGCCGCTCGCCTGGGTCGCGCTGGCCGGCGGCTCCGATGCACCATCCGCACGCCCCGAGGCGGCGAGCGACCAGGTCGCCCGGAGCAGCCCGGGCGCCGCCAGCGACGCAGGTGCCTCCGGCGGCCCGGCCCCCGCAGCCGTGGCCTCCGCCGCAGCGCCACCCCCCGCGCCGTCCCCGTCCGCCGAGCCCCCCGTCGTGGCGCAGGGGACCGGGCAGCTCGTCATCGTGCCCGGCGGCATCCCCGCCGGGCCGGGGTCGCCCGGCGCGGTCACCAGGCGCTACACGGTCTCGGTCGAGGGCGGCCTGGGCGTGGAACCGGCGGCGTTCGCGGCCGAGGTCGACCGTACGCTCGCCGACCCCCGGTCGTGGGGGCACGACGGCCGGCTGGCGTTCCGGCGGGTCGACAGCGGGCCTGTCCACGTCAGAGTCGTGCTCGCCAGCCCGGCGACGACCGATCGGCTGTGCCACCCGCTGCGCACGCAGGGCCGCTACTCGTGCGGGGCCGGCGCCACCGCCGTGCTCAACAGCATGCGGTGGCTGCGGGGCGCGGACGCCTACGCCGGCCGGCTGCCCGAGTACCGGCAGTACGTGGTCAACCACGAGGTCGGTCACACGCTCGGCCACGGGCACGAGGGCTGCCCCGCTCCCGCGCGGCCCGCACCGGTGATGATGCAGCAGACCAAGGGCGTCGGCGCGTGCCTGCCCTCGCCCTGGCCCTACCCCTGAGCCCGCACGTTCTGGACCGCGGCGGGAATCCTGCGGGCGCCGGCAGCCTTGCTGCGTGGGACGCCGTTCTGAAGGAGTGCCGAAGTGTCCCTGCCGCCCCTGGTCGAGCCTGCCGCTGACCTGTCGCGTGAAGAGGTCATGCGCTACAGCCGCCACCTCATCATCCCGGACGTCGCGACCGCCGGGCAGAAACGCCTCAAGAACGCCCGGGTGCTGGCGATCGGCGCCGGCGGCCTCGGGTCGCCGACCCTGCTCTACCTGGCCGCCGCCGGCGTGGGCACGCTGGGGATCGTCGACTTCGACATCGTCGACGAGTCCAACCTGCAGCGCCAGGTCATCCACGGCCAGAGCGACGTCGGCCGCAGCAAGGCCGAGAGCGCACGCGACTCGGTGAAGGAGATCAACCCGCTCATCGACGTCGTGCTGCACCAGCAGCGGCTCGACTCGACGAACGTCTTCGAGATCTTCGAGCAGTACGACCTCATCGTCGACGGCACCGACAACTTCGCCACCCGCTACCTCGTCAACGACGCCGCGTTCTTCCTCGGCAAGCCGTACGTCTGGGGCTCGATCTACCGCTTCGACGGCCAGGCGAGCGTCTTCTGGCCCACGGCGCCGGGCGGCGACGCGCCCTGCTACCGGTGCCTGTACCCCGAGCCGCCGCCCCCCGGTATGGTGCCCAGCTGCGCCGAGGGCGGCGTGCTCGGCATCCTGTGCGCCTCGGTCGGCGCCATCCAGAGCACCGAGGCCGTCAAGCTGCTCATGGGCATCGGTGAGCCGCTCGTCGGCTCGCTGGTGGTCTACGACGCCCTGGAGATGGAGTACCGCAAGCTCACCGTCCGCAAGGACCCCGAGTGCCCGCTGTGCGGCAAGAACCCCACCATCACCGGCCTGATCGACTACGAGGCGTTCTGCGGCACCGTCTCGGAGGCGGCCCAGGAGGCGGCGGCGGGCAGCACCATCCTCGCCACCGAGCTCAAGGCGAAGATGGACGCCGGCGAGGACTTCCTGCTCGTCGACGTCCGGGAGCCCGCGGAGTACGAGATCGTGCAGATCCCGGGCGCCGTGCTCATCCCGAAGGGCGAGATCCTCAACGGCTCGGCGCTGTCGGGGCTGCCGCAGGACAAGCAGATCGTCCTGCACTGCAAGAGCGGGGTGCGCTCCGCGGAGGCCCTGGCAGCCCTCAAGGCCGCCGGACTCACCAACTCGGTGCACGTGCAGGGCGGCGTACTGGCGTGGCAGGCGCAGGTCGACCCCTCCCTGCCGACCTACTGACCTCCCGGCAGCAGCGGCCGGCCAGCGTCTCGGCCGGCCTGTCGGTGCGGGCCGGCGGGTCACAGCCCACGGCGTACGCGCGACAGGTGCTCGACGCGGTCGACCGGGTGCCGGCCGGGCAGGCCGCGACCTACGGCGACATCGCGGAGTGGATCGGACGCGGCTCCGGACGCACCGTCGGCACCGTGCTGTCGCGGCACGGCCACGAGGTCGCCTGGTGGCGGGTGGTGCAGGCGAGCGGCCGCCCCGCCGAGCCACACGTGCCCGACGCGCTGGCCCGGCTCCGCGCGGAGGGCTGTCCTGTGGTCGGGGACCGGGTCGACCTCGCCCGGGCCAGGTGGCGCGGCGGCGGTGGCCCGCCCACCGGCTGACCGACGCCCTCTTCGCCCCTCCCCGGTCGCTGCCCCTCCCCGGTCGCCGCCCTCCCCGGTGATCACAGAAGATTCGCCTCGTCTGGGAGCGCTTTTCGAGCTCTACGGGAGGCGGTCCTTCTGTGGATCACGCGCGGGTCGGGGGGGCGCGCGCCGCGCGTCCGGCGCTGTCGGACCCGCGTGGTGGACTCGGCCGGTGGACGCCCCGACCCTGACCCGCTGCCCACCGGCCGCCCGCGCCGCTCCGGTCCTCGACCCAGACCAGCGGCGCGTCGTGGAGCACCCGGGCGGGCCGGTGCTCGTGCTGGCCGGCCCGGGCACGGGCAAGACCACGACGCTCGTCGAGGCTGTCGTGCACCGCGTACGGGAGCGCGGGCTCGCCCCGGAGCAGATACTCCTCCTGACGTTCAGCCGCAAGGCCGCGCAGGAGCTACGGGAGCGGGTGAGTGCCCGGCTCGGGCGGACGACCCGGGGTGCCGTCGCGATGACCTTCCACTCCTACGCCTACGCCCTGCTGCGCCGCGAGCTCGCTGTGCCGGGCGGGCCGGCACTGCGGCTACTCAGCGGACCCGAGCAGGACCTCGAGGTGGGCCGGCTGCTCGCCGGCGAGGTGCTCGACGGGGCAGCCCGCTGGCCGGCCGCGCTGCAGCCGGCGCTGCCGCTGCGCGGGTTCCGGCAGGAGTTGCGCGACCTACTGCTGCGGGCCCAGGAGTGCGGCCTCGGGCCACCGCAGCTGGCCGCCCTCGGGCTCGTCCGCGGACGGGAGGACTGGGTCGCCGCCGCGGGCTTCCTGCGCGACTACGAGGCGCGCTTCGACCTCGACCCGTTCGCCGAGGTGCTCGACTACGCCGGCCTGGTGCGCACCGCAGCCGCGCTGCTGGAGGGCGACGACACGCTGCGGCGGCGCGAGCGTGAGGCGCACGCGGTGGTGCTCGTCGACGAGTACCAGGACACCGACCCCGCCCAGGTACGGCTGCTGCAGGCCTTGGCCGGCGACGGCCGCGACCTCGTCGCCGTCGGCGACCCCGACCAGTCCATCTACGCCTTCCGTGGCGCCGACGTGCGGGGCGTGCTGGCCTTCCGTGAGGTCTTCCGCACCGTCGACGGCGCACCCACGCCACAGGTCGAGCTGACCACCTGTCGGCGGTCCGGCGCCGCGCTGCTCGCCGCGAGCCGCGCCGTGGCCGCCCGCTTGCCCGCCGGCCGGCTCGGCCCGGGCTTCCGCGACCTGTCACCCGACCCGGCGGTCGTGCGCGGGCCCGGCCGGGTGGAGGTGCGGCTCGCGACGACACCGACGGCCGAGGCCGCACTGATCGCCGACGTGCTGCGCCGGGCCCACCTGCACGACGGGGTGCCGTGGTCGGACATGGCGGTCCTGCTGAGGTCCACGCCACGCTCGCTGGCCGGGCTGCGCCGGGGCCTGCTCTCGGCGGGGGTGCCGGTCGTCGTGCCCGCCGACGAGGTACCGCTGGCCGAGGAGCCGGTCGTGCGGGCGCTGCTCGACCTGCTCGAGGCGGCGCTGCGCCCGGGCGGCCTCGACGAGGACACCGCGCTCGCCCTGCTCGGCGGACCGCTGGTGCGCGCCGACCCCCTGGCCGTCCGCCGCCTGCGGCGGGCGCTGCGCGAGGCCGACCTCCGCGCCGGTGGTGCCACCACCGCCGAGGTGCTGCTCGTCGGCGCCGTGCTCGACCCCCGCGAGCTGGTCGGCGTTCCCGACCGGGCGGCTGAGCCGCTGGCCCGGTTGCACAAGCTGCTCCGGGCGGTGCGCGAGGCGGCGCGGCTGCCGGCGTCGAGCGCGCCTGCAGGCGGCCAGCCGGCCCCGCCGGATGCCGGGTCTGCCCCGGCCGCGGATGCCGGGTCTGCCCCGGCCGCGAATGCCGGGCCTGCCCCCGTCGAGGACGTCCTGTGGGCTGCGTGGTCCGCGGCCGGCCTGGCCGAGCGGTTCGAGCGCGACAGCGCCGCGGGCGGCGCTCGTGGCGCGGTGGCCGATCGCGCGCTCGACGCCGTGATCGGGCTGTTCGACGCGGCCGCGCGCTACGTCGACCGGCTGCCCGCCGCGAGCCCGCTCGGCTTCCTCGACGACGTCGCCGCCCAGGAGGTGCCGGGCGACTCGCTGTCGCAGCGCACGCCCGAGGGTGACGCCGTGCGGGTGCTCACCGCACACGCGAGCAAGGGCCTGGAGTGGCCCCTCGTCGTCGTCGCGGGCGTGCAGGAGGGCGTCTGGCCCGACCTCCGCCTGCGCGGCTCGCTGCTCGGGGCCGGTGAGCTGGCGGAGGTCGCTGGCGGCCTCGACCCCGCGGTCGACCGCCGGTCCCAGTTGCTCGCAGAGGAGCGTCGGCTGTTCTACGTCGCCGTCACCCGGGCGCGCGAGCGCCTCGTCGTCACCGCGGTTGCGGGCGGCGAGGGCAGCGAGGAGCGCCCGAGCCGGTTCCTCGAGGAGCTGGGCGTGGACCTGCCGGCGACCGCGTCCCCGATGGGGCGGCCGCTCACCGCCGCCGGGCTCGTCGCCGAGCTGCGACACGTGGCGGCGACGTCCGCCGATCCTGGCCTGCGGGAGGCGGCCTGCCGACGACTGGCCCGGCTGGTCACCGGTGACGCGACCGCGCCCGCCGTGCCGGCGGCCGATCCCGACCACTGGTGGGGTCTGTTGCCACTGTCCGACGTGGCCCCCCTGGTCGGCGAGGGCGAGCGGCTGCGGCTCTCACCGTCCAAGGTCGAGTCGTTCGACCTGTGCTCGCTGCGGTGGTTCCTCGAGAGCGGCGTGGGGGTGTCGGGCGGCTCCGGGCCGCCGCAGGTGCTGGGCAGCCTGGTCCATGCGCTGTGCGAGCTGGCGAGCGAGCCCGACCCGGTGACGCGGGAGGCGCTCGAAGCCCGGCTCGACGCCGTCCTGCCCGAGCTCGACTTGGGCGCGCCGTGGGCGGCCGTCCGCCGACGTGGCGAAGCCCTGGACTGGGTCGACAAGTTCCTGACCTGGGTGCAGGGCAACCCCCGCGAACTCGTCGCCACCGAGCTGGCCGTCCGGGTGCCGCTGCCTGGCGCGGGGCCGGGCGGGGGGGGCCGGGGCAGCACCAGGCCGGACGGCGCAGAGGACGATGCGGCCGGGCCGGACGGCGTCAGCCAGGGCGGCGCCGAGCTCGTGGGCCGCGTCGACCGCCTGGAGCGGGACGCCCAGGGGCGGGCGGTCGTGGTTGACCTCAAGACCTCCTCGTCCGCGCCCACCGCCGGGGAGGTTGCCCGCCACCCGCAGCTCGGCGTCTACCAGCTGGCCGTGGAGCTGGGCGCGTTCGCCGAGCACGGGCTGCGCGAGCCGGGGGGTGCCTCGCTGCTGCAGCTACGCGGCACCAGGTCGGCGAAGGAGCAGCAGCAGCCCGCGCTCGCTGACGACGAGGAGCCGGGCTGGGCCAGGGCTCTCGTCGAGCGGGTCGTGCGGGGCATGAGCGGTGCGACGTTCCCGGCGCAGGTCAACGAGCACTGCCGGACCTGCGGGGTGCGGTCCTGCTGCCCGCTGTGGTCCGAGGGACAGGGCGTCCTACGGTGACCGCCGCCCACCGGCTCGGCGTGGCCTGGCTGGACCTCGCGTGCCTGGACCTCCCGTGGCTCGGCGTCCACCGGCCGGACCTGCCGTGGTGACCCCGGGCGGGTTCGGCCTCGGGGACCTCGTCCGCGTCCTCGGCCGGCCGGTCAGCGCCGAGCAGGCCGCGGTCGTCACCGCCCCCCTGGAGGCCGGGGTCGTGGTCGCCGGCGCGGGCAGCGGCAAGACGGCGACGATGGTGGCCCGGGTGGTGTGGCTCGTGGCCCGGGGTGAGGTGGGCCCGGACGGCGTGCTCGGGCTGACCTTCACGACCAAGGCCGCCGACGAGCTCGCCGGCCGGGTGCGCACCGCGCTGCGCGCTCTGCGCCGCGAACACCTGCTGCCCGACGAGCTCGCCGACCTGGAGCCGACGATCTCCACCTACCACGCCTACGCCGGCCGGCTCGTCCGCGACCACGCGTTGCGGGTCGGCCGCGAGCCGACGGCGCGCCTGATCACCCCCGCCACCGCCTGGCAGCTGGCGGCCCGTACCGTCGCCGGCTACGACGGCCCGATGGACGCCCACGACCTGGCCGAGTCGACCGTCGTACAGGCCGTTCTCGCGCTCGCCGGCGAGCTCGCAGAGCACCTGGTGGACGCCGTCGACGTCCTCGCGCTGGGGGACCGGCTGCGCAAGACGGCCGAGGCCACCGTCAAGCTCCAGGCGGAGGGGCAGCGGACGCTGGCCACCCAGCGCACCCGCGAGCAGCTGCTGCCGGTCGTCGCGCTCTACAGCCGCGCCAAGCGGGTCCGCGAGCTGCTCGACTTCGGCGACGTGGTCGCGCTCGCCGCGCAGCTCGCCCGCGACTGCCCGGAGGTGCGCGATGCGGAGCGGTCGGCGTACCCCGTCGTCCTGCTCGACGAGTACCAGGACACCGGCGCGGCCCAGGAGATGCTGCTCGCGTGCCTGTACGGCGACGGGCATGCGGTCACGGCCGTCGGCGACCCCTGCCAGAGCATCTACGGCTGGCGCGGCGCCAGTGCGGGCACGCTGCGCCGCTTCCCCTCGCGGTTCGCCGCGCCGGGCACCGGCCCGCGCACGCTGCGCACCACCTACCGCAGCGGCGGCCGGGTCCTGCTGCTCGCCAACGCCGTCTCGCGCGAGCTGAGGTCCGAGGGCGTGCCGGTGCCGGCGCTGTCCGCCCGGCCCGGGGCCGAGCAGGCGGGCGAGGTGCGCTGTGCGCTGCTGCCCGACGTGCCCGAGGAGGCAGCGTGGATCGCCCGGCAGGTGCGCGACGGGGTGCTCGCGCTCCCCGCCGACCCCGCGGGCCGGCACTGGGCGCGGGCGGCGGTGCTGTGCCGCAAGCGCTCGATGTTCCCGGTGCTGCGCGAGGCCTTCGAGGCAGCCGGCGTCCCCGTCGAGGTCGTGGGGCTTGGCGGGCTGCTGGCGGTGCCGGAGGTGGCTGACCTCGTCGCCACGCTCCGGGTGCTCGACGACCCCACCGCCGACGCGGCCCTGCTGCGCCTGCTCACCGGGCCGCGCTGGCGGATCGGGCCGCGCGACCTCGCCCGGCTCGGCCGGCACGCCCGTGAGCTCGTCCGCGCCGGGGCGCGCCGCAGCGACGACCCCGTCGAGGCGGTCGTGCTGGGCGCCGACGAGGGGCAGGCCGGCTCCCTCGTCGACGCTCTGGACGACCTGCCGCCCGACGGCCTGTCGTCGCCGGGCCGCGAACGCCTGCTCGCCCTGCGCGGCGAGCTGCGGATGCTGCGGCGGCGCGCCGACCAGCCGCTGCCCGAGCTCGTCGCCGACGTCGAGCGCACCCTCGGGCTCGACGTCGAGGTGACCGCGCGGGTGGGCGCCCCGCGGCCCGCGGAGGCGCGCGCCGACCTCGACGCCTTCGCCGACGCCGCCGCGTCCTTCGCCGGTGACGCCGCCCAGGACGGCGCCGGGCAGGCGGTCCTGTCGGCCTTCCTCGCCTACCTCGCGGCCGCGGCCGACGAGGAGAACGGCCTCGACACCGGCGCCCCCGGCGGTGCCGACACCGTCAAGCTCATGACCGTCCACGCCGCCAAGGGCCTGGAGTGGCCGGTCGTCGCGGTGCCGGGCCTCGCCCGCGCGGACAGCGGCGGGTCCGCGGTCTTCCCCGGCCGGCCGAAGGCCACCTCGTGGCTCACCAACCCTCGGTTGCTGCCGTTCCCGCTGCGCGGCGACGCCGCCGACCTGCCACGGCTGGCCGGTCTGGAGGCCGCCGACATCACCGCGTACAAGAAGGAGCTGGCCGCGCGCGACGCCCGGGAGGAGCGCCGCCTCGCCTACGTCGCCTTCACCCGCGCCGAGCACCTGCTGCTGTGCTCGGGCTACCACTGGGGCGAGGGCAAGCTCCCGCTCGGGCCGTCGGAGTTCCTGCTGGAGGCGCGGTCGGCCTGTGAGGCCGGCGCCGGTGCCGTCGACGCCTGGGTCGACCGCCCCGAGGTCAACCCGGTCCTGGCATCCGGCCGCTCGGCGCCCTGGCCCGCTGAGGTGCCACCCGCCGGTCCGGCTGTCCAGCGCGCCGCCGAACGAGTCCGCGCGCTCGTCGGTGACGGGCTGCCCGGCGACGGGCTCGCCGACGACGAGCCGGTGCTGAGCCCGGAGGCGGTGCGCCGGGTGGCGGCCTGGGACGACGACCTGGGACACCTCGCCGAGGAGGTCCGCCGCCGGCGCTCCCGCCGGACCGCTGCCGTGCTGCCCCCGCACCTGTCCGTCAGCGGCCTGGTCGAGCTGCGCCGCGACCCGGCCGCGCTCGCTCGCGCCCTGCTTCGGCCGCTGCCGCGCCGGCCCTCACCGGTGGCCCGGCGCGGCACCGCCTTCCACGCCTGGCTCGAGCACACGGTGTTCGGCACGCCCCAGCTGCTGGACCCGCTGGAGCTGCCCGGCTCCGCCGACGCCGACCTCGCCGGTGACGCCGACCTCGGCGCGCTGCAGGAGGCCTTCCGGCGTTCGCCGTGGTGGGGCCGCCGGCCGCAGGAGATCGAGGTCCCGTTCGAGATGGAGGTGGCTGGCCTGCTCGTGCGCGGGCGCATGGACGCTGTCTACGTCGACCGGGCGGTGGGCGGAGCGGTCGACGTCGAGATCGTCGACTGGAAGACCGGCCGCCCGCCGGCGGCGGCCGCTGCCGAGGCGGCGGCCGTGCAGCTGGCGGCCTACCGGCTGGCGTGGCACCAGCTGTCGGGCGTGCCACTGGACCGGATCGGCGCGGCGTTCCACCACGTCGCCGAGGGCATCACCGTGCGCCCCACCGACCTGCTCGGCGCCGAGGGGCTGCGGGCTCTCGTCCGGGGCGTGCCGGTGCTCGGCGCTGACGAGATGTCATGAGCGACCGCACACGGATTGCCCCGTCGGGCCGGGTCATGCCTCCCGGTCGGCGTTCCCGAGCGACACTGACCGTCGACGAGAGGCAGTGACGCCGGCCCCCGAAGGAGACCCATGGCGATGTCGTGGCCTGGTTCGGGCCTGCTCTGCCTGGTGCTCGTGCTCGGGGCGGGGTCGGTGGGGCGCAGGCCGGCGCGCCGCGGCCCTCACGGAGCGTCACGGTGGCGGCCAGCGTCACGGCATCAGCCGGCCCTGCAGCGGTGACGCTGCGGAAGACTTCGCAGCAGCTGGCCCACAGCGACGCGGCGTGGGGCACGGCTGCCGCCGACCAGCTCCAGCAGCCCAACATCGTCGTGGTCCTCACTGACGACCAGACACCGGAGTCCGTCGCGAAGATGCCCTACGTCAGCTCCCGCACCAACTGGATCGACGTCCCGGCGACGCACTGCGAGAACTGCGAGTGCTGCCCGGTCCGCGCACAGGTGCTGCAGGGCCGCTACGACACGCACACCCAGGTGCAGAACAACAACCAGGGCCCGCCTGTTCGACGAGGCCGAGACGCTGCCGGTGTGGCTGCAGCGCGCCGGCTACCGGACCGGCCTGTTCGGCAAGTACCTCAACACCTACCCGTACGGCAAGCCGCTCTACGTCCCGCCGGGCTGGGACACCTGGCAGGTCGCGTACGGCGGTCCGTGTACAACCAGTACAACTGGCAGCTCGCCGACGGCCCGACTCCGGTCGCCTACGGCAGCCAGCCGGCCGACTACGAGGTGGACGTGCTGACCGACAAGGTCAGTGACTTCGTCAGCTCCCACGACCCGCGGCCGTTCTTCGCCCTGTTCACCCCGACGTCGACGCACGCGCCCTGGGTCCCCAGCCCCGCGCGCAAGGGCACCTACTCCCTGGCCACGGTGCCACACACCGCTGACTTCCTCGAGCCGGACCGCAGCGACAAGCCGGCGTGGGTGCGGGCCCTCCCGCCGCTCGACGCCGCGAGCATGAACCAGAAGCGGATTGCGTCCTGGGACGGTGCGATCAGCGTGGACGACGCCGTCCGGCAGGTCGACGAGGCGTTGAGCGCCGCCGGTAGGCTCGACAACACCATCGTGGTGTTCCTGTCGGACAACGGCTACGCCTTCGGCTCGCACGGCTGGGAGGCCAAGCGCTGCGAGTACAACGCCTGCTCGGCGATCCCACTCAAGGTCCGCATGCCCGGCCAGCCGGCCCGCTCGATCTCCCAGGCCGTGTCCACGGTCGACATCGCCAGCACGCTGAGCGATCTGGCCCGCGCCACCCCCGCGCTCGCGCAGGACGGGCGGAGCCTGGCTCCGCTGCTGCTCGACCCGGCCGCGCCGCAGGACGCCGCGCGTCGCCTGCTGCTGCACTGGCCCGGCGGGGACAGCGCCGGCAGGGCAGGCCGGCCGGACTCGCTCCCGGGGTTATGGGGCCTGCGGGGGCCGCGTTACAAGTACATCGAGCTGGACACCGGCGAGCGGGAGCTCTACGACGAGGTCAGGGACCGCTACGAGCTGAGGAACCGCGCCGGCGATCCGGCGCTGGCCGGCGTGCAGAAGGGCCTGACTGCCGAACTCGCCAGGGCCAAGGTCAAGGCCGGTGCGGGCGCCGGCCTGCGTACCGACCTGCCCAACGGCCAGCCGATGCCGGCGCTCGACCTGGACTGATCCCGCTACGGTGCGGACCGGGTCGGCAGCTCCTGCCGGATCCAGCGCCCGAGCAGCGGGTCGACCACGCGCCACCGGTCGCCCTCGTGCTCGAGCACGCCCTCGGCGAGCAGGGTCCGGCCGGCCTGCGCCGCGGTCGTCTTCGGCAGGTCCAGGGTGCGCAGCGCCCGCGAGTTCAGCGGGGAGCCGTACTCCGCGACCGCCCGCAGCGTCTTGCGCTCCCCGGGGTGCAGGCCGCCGAGCACGGCGCGGGCTTCGGCGTCGACCCGGCGCAGCGCCTCGGCGAGCGCGTCTGTCCAGTGCTGCGCGGTCGCGACCTCTCCGGGCTCGACCCTCGACCACAGCAGGTGGGCGAGCAGCATGGCGCGCTGCGGATGCCCCTCGCTCGTGCCCACCAGGTCGGGGAGCACCCGCCCGGCGTGCCGTTCGGTGCGTTCGAACTGCCCGCCGATGGCGTCGGCCAGCTCGGACGCCGGCAGCCGTGGCAGCCGGAACGTCTCCACCTGCCCGTAGAACGGCCGCGACCGCTCCCCGAAGGCGGCGGCCACCATGCCGGGCTCGGACCCGGCGAACAGGTAGCTGGCAGTGTCGCGCTGGTGCTGCGCGTGCGAGCGCAGCAGCGCTTCGGCCCCGGCAACCCGACCGAGCGACTGGAACTCGTCGAGCACGAGCAGCACCCGGGCGTGGTCCCGGTGCCCCCGCAGCCGGTTGGGCAGGTCCAGCAGCGTGCGCAGCGCCGGCAGCGGGTCGGTCGCCGGCCGTTCCGCGAGCGCCACCGTGAAACCGCTGCCGACCAGGGACAGGCCGACCTCGGCGCCGGCCATCGCCCGCCCCACCGCCTCGCGCAGCCGGTGGGGGGTGTGCACCGACCAGGCCCGCTCCAGCCGGATGACGAGGTCGGCGGTGCTGGCCACGTCGAACAGGTCCGCGGTCACCACTGCCACCCGGTCCTCGGCCTCGGCGTCCCGGGCCACCTTGCCGATCAGGGAGGTCTTGCCGTAGCGGCGCGGAGCGGTCAGTGCGACGAATCGCCCGGCCCGGGCCCACGCCCGAAGCGTCGCGGCTTCGTGCTCACGGCCGATGAACTGAGGGGCCGGGACGGGGCCGTCGTAGATGAACGGGCTCGGCCCGGTCCAGCGCTCCATGCTTCCCTCTCACCCGGTACGTCCGTAGCGTACCAAATTAGTACGTGCGAGTGGACCCGTCAGTCCGGCGTGCCCCGCACCACCCGCACCGCCTGGTCCTGGGCGACGACGAGCTCGCCGTCGCGCAGCTGGCGTCCCCGGCGGAGCTCGACCTCGCCGTCGACCTGGACCCCGCCGGCGGCCAGCAGGGCCTTGCCCTCGGCGCCGGTCTCGACCAGCCCGGCCAGCTTGAGGAGCTGGCCGAGCCGTAGCCCGTCCTCGCGGACGACCAGCTCGCGCACCGGTGGCTCGAGCTCGCCGACGAGGTCACCGGCCTCGCCCGGCGCCAGACCGCACGCCGTGAGGAATGCCCGCCCCGCCGGGTCGTCGGGGGTCGCGACCAGCCGGCGCGCCCCGCGGCCCCAGCCGGCGTCGGCCAGCGCCTCGGCGAGCTGCGTGCCGACGCCGCGCCGGCGCACCTCGGGGTGCACGACGAGCAGCACCAGCCGGAGCAGTCCGGGCACGAACCCGCCAGCTCCGTCCGGCACCCAGCCGCCCAGGGCGACCCCGCGCACCGACCCGTCGTCCTCGCCGACCACGAGCAGCGCGTCCGGGGCGGCGAGCCGGGCCCCCACCTGCTGGGCGCGTGCCGCGGACGGCCGGGCACCTCCCGCGGCCAGCGACGCCCGCCACACCTCGAGGGCGGCCGGCACGTCGTCGCCGCGCGCGATCCTGGTGTCCACGCGGCCGACGCTAGGCGCTCAGCCCAGCTCCACGACCAGCGGCCGGTGGTCCGACACGCCGAGCGCGGGCGTCTCGACGGCCTGCACCGGAGGCAGCGGGCCGGCGCCGAGGACGTGGTCGAGCTGCACCCTCGGCTCCGGGGAGGGGTAGGTCGGGCGCCGCCCCAGCATCCGCCATCCCGAGACGGGCCCGGCGGCGAAGGGCGGCATGTTGAGGTCGCCGAGCAGCACCCGCGGCCCGGGCAGGAGGCCCAACCAACGGGTGAGCCGGCGCAGCTGCACGCCGTTCCAGCCCGGCACGAACGACAGGTGCGTCGACGCGACGGTCATGACGCCGTACGGCCCGTCGACCACCGCGGCGACCGCCACCCGCGGCTCGTCCCGCAACCACAGGAGCTGCCGGCTGCCGGGCAGCACGACGGGGGAGCGCACCCGTGCGGGCGCCAGCCGCAGCACGTGCCACGACACGACCGGGTGCGCCGAGACGAGGCCCACGCCGTACGCCACCGGCTCCGCGCCCTCATCGGCCTCGACGGCCACCCGCCAGCGGGCCCCCGGCGTGCCGATCAGGGCGGGGACGAACCGCCAGCCGGCGGCGCCGGTGGCCTCGGCGACCTCGCCGACCAGGTCGAGCCCGTGTGAGCGCGGCTGGCCGCGGTCGACCTCCTGCAGCCCGAGCACGTCGGCCCGCAGCTGCTGTGCCGCCGCCTGCAGCCGGGGCCCGTCCACCCGGCCGTCGGTGAGCGAGGTGCCGTTGAGGATGTTCCACGTCGCCAGGCGCACGCGCGGACGCTAGTCGAGCCCGGACCAGCACCGGGCTCAGCCGGGCAGGCGGGAGCTCACCCGCAGGTGCTCCAGCAGCAGCGCCGACAGCTCCTCCGGCACCTCCTCGGGGACCCAGTGGCTCACGCCGGAGATCTCCACGAACCGGTAGGGCCCGTCGACGTGCCCGGCGGTGGCCTCCGCCGCGGTGCGCCCGAGCGCGATGTCGAGGTCGGACCACACGTACAGCGTCGGCAGGGTGACCGGCGGGAGGTCGTCGACGAAGGCGCGGCTCGCGGCGCGGTACCAGTTCAGGCACGCCGTCAGGCGGCCCGGCTCGCGCATCTCGGCCAGGTACCGGTCGACGTCGGCGCTGTCCTCGGCGCCGGCGAAGAAGCTGGGCAGGCTCGACTCGCCGTCGCCCAGCAGCGCCTGCTCCGCCTTGCCCTCCACCTGGAACAGCCGCATGTACCGCGAGCGCCGCTGCTGGTCCTCGTCGCCCGACAGCGCCTGGGTGAACGCGACCGGGTGCGGCACCGAGACGGCGGTCAGCGTCCGCACCCGGTCCGGGTGCCGGGCGGCCACCTGCCAGGCGACCGCCGCTCCCCAGTCGTGGCCGACGACGTGCGCGCGCTCGGCGCCGAGCGCGTCGAGCAGGCCGAGGACGTCGCCGACCAGGTGCGGCATGGCGTACGCCGACACCTCCGTCGGCCGCGCACCGGGGGAGTAGCCGCGCTGGTCCGGGGCGAGCACGCGGTAGCCCGCCTCGACCAGCGAGGGCCACACGTGCCGCCAGCACCAGGAGCTCTGCGGGAAGCCGTGCAGCAGCAGGACGAGCTCGCCGTCCCGCTCACCGAACGCCACCGCGTCGAACGTCAGGTCGGCCACCTCGATCTGCATCCGAGAACCGTAGTCTTTGCCGGTGACCGGCAAGCACGTCGACCTGGCGGCGGTGGCGGCCGGGGCCGCCGACGACGCCGGCGGCCTCGACCCGACGCTGCTCGGCGACTTCCTCACCACCGTCGTCGACGCGGCGGCCAGCGGTCGGCGACTGCGGTCCGCCGAGCTCGATCGGTACGGCGAGCGCGGGGCGGCGGCCGCCCAGGCCGGGGTGGCCCTGCGGGCCCTGATCGACCTGTACCTGTCGGCGAGCTGGCGGCTGTGGCGCGAGTTGCCGGTCGTCAACGACGGGTCGGCCGCGCAGGTGCGGGCGGCCGGTCTAGCCGTCCTGCGTGCCGCGGACGACGGCGTGGCGGCGCTGGCGGAGGGGTTCCAGCTCGCCCGCGGCGACCTGTCGCGGCGGCGGGAGTCGGCCCGGCGGGAGGTGTTCGACGCGCTGCTCGCCGGCGGCGCCGAGGCCGTTGCCGTGCTGGGCGGGGCCGCCGACCTCGGCCTGGACCTGACCGGTCCGCACGCCGTGCTCGTGGTCGCCGGCAGCTTCGAGGACGACCGGTCCGCCGCGCTGCTCGGCCGGCTCGAGCGCTCCCTGCAGGGCCGGCACGGCGACGCCGTCGTCCTGCTCGCCGTCAAGGGCGGCGACCTGGTGTGCATCTTCGCCGCCCCCGACGAGGCCGCCGTCGCGCAGGTGCGGGACCGTGTCGTCGCGGTGCTGGGCGCGGGCGGCGTCGGCCGCTCCTGGCGCGGCGCGGTCGGCCTTCCGCGCCCCGGTCCCGACGGGGTCCGGGCGTCGTACGTGCAGGCCCGGGACGCCCTCGACCTCGCGGCGCGGCTGCGCCTGCCCGGGCCGGTCGTCGACGCCGGGGGGCTCGCGGTCTACCGCGTGCTGTTGCGGGACCGCGAGGCGCTCGACGACCTCATCCGCACCCGGCTCGGCGCGCTCGAGCATGCCCGCGGCGGTGCACGGCCGCTCCTGGAGACGCTGGATGCGTACTACGCGACCGGCGGGGTGGCCACCGCGACCGCCCGCCGGCTGCACCTGTCGGTGCGCGCCGTCACCTACCGGTTGAGCAGGGTGCGGTCGCTGCTGGGGGTCGACCCCACCGACCCGGCCGAGCGCTTCGCGCTGCAGGCGGCGGTGCTCGGCGCGCGGGTGCTGGGCTGGCCCGACGTGTCGCTCGACGTTGCCGACGGTCGGCAGCGGGGATAGCGCCGCGGCGTCCGGCGGCAGACCCGGTGGAGGCGGCTCCGCCTGGACATCCTCGGAAGGACAACCCACCACCCCGTCAAGGAGCCCTCGTGCTGGACGTCCCCCTGTGGGCCTGGGCGGCCTTTGCCGCCGTGGTCCTGGTCATGCTGCTCATCGACCTGCTCGCGCACCGCGGCGCCCACGTCATCGGCTTCAAGGAGGCAGCGTGGTGGAGCGCCCTGTGGGTGGGGCTGTCGCTGGTCTTCGCCCTGGTCGTCGGAGTCACCCTCGGCGCCAACGCCGGTGTGGAGTTCACGACCGCGTGGCTGCTGGAGAAGAGCCTGTCGGTCGACAACCTGTTCGTCTTCGCGCTGATCTTCGGCTACTTCAACGTGCCCCGCGAGTACCAGCACCGGGTGCTGTTCTTCGGGGTCATCGGCGCGCTGGTGTTCCGTGGCATCTTCCTCGCCGCCGGCGTCGCGATCGTCACGAAGTTCACCGCGGTGCTGTTCGTGTTCGCCGCCGTCCTGCTCTACAGCGCCTGGAAGCTGCTCAAGGACGAGGAGGACAGCTACGACCCGGGCAGCAGCGTCGCCGTCCGGCTGCTGCGCAAGGTCGTCCCGGTGCGCGACGAGTACGCCGGCACCAGGTTCTTCGTCAAGGAGGCCGGCAAGCGGGTCGCCACCCCGCTGCTGGCGGTGGTCGTCGCCATCGAGGCCGCCGACCTCGTCTTCGCCGTCGACAGCGTTCCGGCCGTCCTCGCCGTCAGCAACGACCCGTTCATCGTCTACTCCAGCAACGCCTTCGCGATCCTCGGCCTGCGCGCGCTGTACTTCCTGCTCTCGGGCCTGCTCGACCGCTTCCACTACCTCAGCAAGGGCCTCGCGATCATCCTGGCCTTCATCGGCCTCAAGCTGATCCTCCAGGCCGGGCACAAGGTGATCAGCACCTCGATCCCGGAGATCCCCTCCCTGGTCAGCCTGGGCGTCATCGTCGCCGTCCTGGCCGCAAGCATCGTGCTGAGCATGCGCCGTCCGGTCGAGACCGAGGCCGTGCAGGACGCCGAGGACGTCGCCCTCACGAAGTAGTCCCTACCGGGCGGCGCTGCCCGACCGGCCGTGCCGGTCGGGCAGCCCGGCCCGTTCGGGGCACGCTTGCGCCTGCGGTCTGGCAGGGTCGGGTCGTGCACATCTCCGCCCGCGCCGACTACGCGGTGCGGGCGGCCGTCGTGCTCGCCGCCGCCGCCGGTCCGACCAAGGGCGAGGCGGTCGCCGCCGCCCAGCAGATCCCGGCGAAGTTCCTCGAGGCCATCCTCGGCGCCCTGCGGCTGGCCGGCCTGGTCGCCAGCCGCCGTGGCGCGGACGGCGGCTACTGGCTGGCCCGACCGGCCGGCGAGATCAGCGTCGCCGACGTGATCCGGGCGGTCGACGGCCCGCTGGCCGAGGTGCGCGGCGGTCCGCCCGAGGCGGTCGCCTACGACGGCGTCGCGCAGGACCTGCAGCTGGTGTGGCTGGCCGTCCGCGCCAACCTGCGCGACGTGCTCGAGCGGGTCACGGTCGAGGACATCGCCCTGGGCACGCTCCCCGCGCACGTCCGCGAGCTGGCCGCGGACCCCGACGTCTGGCTCACCCGGTAGTGCTGCGCAATCCCTACTGGTCGAGTAGGAATAGGTCATGAGCATCGGGCAGCCCGCACCGCGGACCTCCGCCGTACGATGTCGCGCAGGCGCGGCACCGCGTTCCACCGCCTGACCCCGCTGTCGGCCCTGGGCGGCGCACCAAGGAGGAGCAGATGCCGCCCCGCACGCAGGTCGCCGCCCGCGCGCAGGTCGCCGCCGGCGTGCTGACGGCGGTCCGGTGAGCGAACCGGCCGACAGCTTCGCCGGCGCGCTGGCGCGCCTGCCCGACCAGCAACTGCAGGCGCTGCTCGAGACCACCCCGGACCTGCTCAGCCGGCCGCCGGCGGACTTCGCCGAGCTCGCCTTCCGGCTCTCGGCCGCGCACGTGGTGCGCGCCGCCCTGCAGCGGTTGGACCGCACAGCGGTGCAGGTCGCTGCGCTGCTCGGCGCCGTCGGTGGTCGGGCCGGCCCGGCCGCGCTGGCCGCCGCCCTGTCGCGCACCGCGCCCGTGGACGACGAGGTCGTGGAGCAGGCGCTGGACCGGGCGGCGACGGTCGGCGTCGTCTGGTCCTCACCCGACGGCGGATGGCAGTGCGGGGCAGCGCTCATCGCCTCCGGCGAGGCGCTGCTGCTGCCCTTCCTGCCGGTCTGGACGGTCGCCCTGCACCTGCCGACGGCCGAGCTGCGGGCGGCGGCGGCGCACCTCGGCCTGGGGCCGGTGCGCTCGCGCGCCGACGGCCAGCACCTGTTCGAGCGGCACTTCAGCGACCTGGCCTGGCTGCGCCAGGTGCTCGACGGCGCACCGGACGGCGCCGAGGAGTTCCTCCGGGCGCTGCTCGCCGGCCAGACGCCGCGCGGCGAGGTCGAGGCCTGGCTGCGGGTGCGCCTTCTGGTCGTCGGCGACCGGAGCGACGCGCCGACGCTGTCCCGGGAGGTTGCGCTCGGGCTCCTCGACGGGCGGATCGTGCCGGCCGTGGCGGCGCCACCGCCGGAGCGCGGACCGGCGGCGGTGGACCGCACGGAGCCGGTCCGCGCGGCGCTCGCGCTCCTCGAGCAGGTCCGCGCCGTGCTCACCGCCGCGACCCGGGCCCCGCTCGTGCGGCTGCAGAGCGGCGGCATCGGGGTCAAGGAGCAGCGCCGGCTCGGCAAGCTCGTCGGCCTCGACGAGAGGCGGGTCGCCTGGCTGCTCGACCTCGCGGGTCTGGCCGGGTTGCTCGCCGAGGGCTTCGCCGCCGGCCAGCCGACGCAGGACACCGCCGGCTGGCTCGAGCTCGACGAGGTCGCCGCCTACCTCACGCTCGCCGAGCCGGCGCTGCGCCCGCCCGGCCCCCGGCCGCAGCTGCCGGAGGACACCTTCGAGGTGGGCCTGCCCCCGCCGCTGGCCGGGTGGCCCTCCGGTCTGGGCCTGCGAGGGCTCGACGACGTGGCCCGGGCCGGCCTCCAGCACGGCGACGCCGATGACCTGCTCGCCTGGCTGGACTGGCGCTGGGTGGTGGACCTGCCGGCCACCGTGCGGCTCGCGCTGCTGTGTGAACGGGTGCAGCAGCTGCGCCAGCTCGGCCTGCTCGCCGCGGGCCCGGCGCCCTGGCTGCGGCCGCTGCTCGATGGTGACCGGGCGGCGGCGGCCGAGGCGTTCGCGGGCTGCCTGGACCCCGAGCAGTCCGTCGCCGTGTGGCAGGCGGACGCCACCGCCTTCGTGGCGGGCCGGCCCTCGGCGGCGCTCCGCGGCGTCCTCGCGGCCGTGGCCCTCCGCGAGTCCGAGCGCACCTGGCGACTGTCCGCGGAGCGGGTCCGCGATAGCCTCGACGCCGGGCGCGACGTCGAGGAGCTGGTGGCGGCGCTGCGGCAGGGATCGGCGCACGCCCTGCCGACCACCGTGGAGCAGGCGGTGCGTGACGTCGCCCGCCGGCACGGTCAGATTCGGGTGGTGCCCGCGACGACCCTGCTGCGGGTCGCCGACCGCGCCCTCGGCGAGCTGCTCGTCCGCGACCGGAAGCTGGCAGCGCTGCAGCTCACCGTCGTCGACGACATCGTGCTGGCCAGCGGGAAGCCGGCGAAGGAGGTGCTGGCCGCCCTGCGCAAGGCCGGGCACGCCCCGGTCGGTCCCGATGGGCAGCAGCCGGCGGCTCCCCGCCGGCCGCCGTCCCGGCGCTGGTCGCCGCCGCAGCAGGTCTCGGCCGCCGACCTCGTGGCCCGCCTGCGCGCCGGCACCGGGCCCGCCGCAGCGGCATCGATGCCCGGCCACGTGACCTTCGCCCTCGACGCCGGCACGGACCAGCCGGGGTTGGCGGACGCCCTGCTCGCACTGCACCGGCAGCTCACCCACCTGCCGCCCGGGCAGGCCCGGCGACTACTGCAGGCCGTCGCCGACGGCGACCCGGTCGAGGTGGACTACCTCGATGACCGCGGTCGCCCGGCGACGAGCATTCTGGACGACGTCACGGTCGAGGACGGGATGCTGCTGGCGTACTGCTCGGTGCAGGACGACGAGCAGGTCTTCGCGCCCGGCAGCGTCCTCGCGGTCCGCGACCCGGCGTGAGGCCGGCCCCGAGCAGGTCGTACTAGCGTCGGGCTGTGCCGCCCCGCCCTCGCACCACCGCCCCAAAGCCCGCCACCCTGTCGTACGCCGTGGAGCGCGCCACGCTCGGCAACGGCCTGCGCGTGGTCGTCGCCCCCGACAGCAGCAGCCCGGTGGTCGCCGTCGCCGTTTACTACGACGTGGGCATCCGCAGCGAGCCGGAGGGCCGCACCGGATTCGCCCATCTGTTCGAGCACCTGATGTTCCAGGGCTCGGCGAGCCTGGGCAAGACCGAGCACTTCACCTACGTCCAGGGCAGCGGCGGCACCCTCAACGGTTCGACGCACCTGGACTACACCAACTACTACGAGCTGCTGCCGAGCAGCGCCACCGAGCTGGCGATGTTCCTCGAGGCCGACCGGATGCGCAGCGTCGCGCTCACCCAGGAGAACCTGAATAACCAGGTCGCGGTGGTGCAGAACGAGATTCGGGTCAACGTCCTCAACCGGCCGTACGGCGGCTTCCCGTGGATTTTGCTGCCGCCGGTGCTCTACCGGACGTTCGCCAACGCACACAACGGCTACGGCGACTTCGTCGACCTCGAGGACGCGACCCTGCAGGACGCGCAGGCCTTCTTCGACCGCTACTACGCACCGGGCAACGCGGTGCTCACCGTCGCCGGCGACGTCGACCCGGCGCAGGTGCTGCGCCTGGCCGAGCAGCACTACGGCGACATCGCGGCGCGCGCCGTGCCCGAGCGGCCGAGCTTCGCCGAGCCGGCGCCCGCCGGCGAGCAGCGCGCGGTTCAGGTCGACCGGCTGGCGCCGGCGCCCGCGGTCGCCGTCGGCTGGCGGGTGCCCGACCCGGCCGACCTCGACGCCTACCTGCCCTACGTCGTGCTCGCCGAGGTGCTCACCGACGGCGACGCCAGCCGGCTGCAGGACCGGCTACTCATGCGCGACCGCACCGCGACGAGCATCGGCGGCTACCTCGGGGTGATGGGCGACCCGCTCGACGCCCGTGACCCCACACCGCTGCTGCTCGAGGTGCACCATCCGGCCGAGGTCAGCGCCGACACCGTCCTCAAGACCGTGGACGAGGAGCTCGACCGGCTGGCGACCGGCGGACTGCAGCCCGGCGAGCTGGAGCGCACCGTTGCCCGGATGCGCGCCCGCTACCTGCGCGAGGTCGACCCGGTGCTCGGCCGCGCCCAGGTGATGAGTGTGTTCGAGCAGCAGCGCGGCCGCGCCGAGCTGGTCAACGAGGTGCCCGGACTGCTGTCCGCGGTCAGCCCCGAGGCGGTCCGAGCCGCTGCCGCCACCCTCGCCGGCGACCGCGCCGTCCTCGAGATCCAGCCGGGAGACCCCCAGTGACCGCCCTGGTCGCGACGCAGCCCCGCCCCGTCCCCGCCCTCGGCACGGCGCGCACCGCCAGGCTGCCGACCGTCGCCGAGCGCACCCTCGACAACGGCCTGCGGGTGCTCGCGGTCCGCCGGGCCGGTGTGCCGCTCGTCGAGCTGCGCCTGCGGGTGCCGTTCTCCGGCAACGGCGCGGACCACGTCGCGAAGGCGCAGCTGCTCGGCGACACGCTGCTGTCGGGCACCGACCGGCGCACCGCGGGGCAGCTGGCCGCCGACCTGCAGGCGCTCGGCGGTTCGCTGTCGGCGAGCACCGACAGCGACCGTCTGGGCCTCGGCGGCTCGGTGCTCAACTCGGGCCTGCCGGGCCTGCTCGCCCTGCTCGGCGAGGTCCTCACCGGCGCGTCGTACCCGAAGGACGAGGTGTCCGGCGAGCGCGACCGCCTCGTGCAGGAGCTGGCGATCTACCGCAGCCAGGCGGGTGTGGTCGCCCGCGAGGCGCTGCTGGCCCGGATGTACGGCGACCACCCGTACGGCCGGGAACTGCCCACCGCCGAGGCGGTGCAGGCGGTGAAGGCGTCGGCGCTGCGCAGCCTGCACGCCAAGCGGGTCGCGCCGGAGGGCAGCGTCCTCGTCCTCGTCGGGGACCTGTCGCCTGGCAAGGCGCTCGATACGGTGGAGCAGGCGCTGGCCGGCTGGACGGCGAAGGGCGCGGCCGCCGTCGCCCCCCCGCTGCCCGAGCCACCCGCCGGGCCGGCGCTGCTGCTCGACCGGCCCGGCGCTGTGCAGACCACCCTGCGGATGGCCGGCGAAGCCCCGAGCCGCACCCACCCCGACCACGCCGCGTTCACCCTCGCCAACCTCGTCTTCGGCGGCTACTTCTCCTCCCGCTGGGTCGCCAACATCCGGGAGGACAAGGGCTACACCTACAGCCCCAACTCCGGCGTGGACCATCCGCCGGCCGGCTCGCGGGTCACGCTGTCGGCCGACGTCGCCACCGGCGTGACCGCGCCCGCGCTGCTCGAGACGTGGTACGAGCTCGGCCGGATCGCGACCGTGCCGGTCGGCCAGGGGGAGCTGGACCAGGCCCGCCGCTACGCGGTCGGGTCGCTCGCGCTGTCCACCGCCTCGCAGGCCGGCCTGGCCAGCACCCTGTCGGCGTTGACCGCGAGCGGGCTCGGGGTCGGCTGGCTGCGCGACTCGCCGAAGGCCCTCGCGGCCGTCACGGTCGACGACGTGCTCCAGGCCGCCGGCCGCTACCTGTCGCCGTCACGGCTGACGACCGTCCTGGTCGGCGACGTCGCCGAGGTGGAGGGGCCGGCGTCGCGGGTGCTGCCGGTGGTCCGCCCGTCACCCGGCGCCCGCGCGGCATGACTGGTCCGGGCGTGACCCAGCCGGCGCTGTCCCGCTCGACCGTCGACCGGGACGGCGTCACGCGGGAGGACGAGGCGGGGCTGTCCGCGGCCTGGGAGCGGGCCAGGGTGCTCGTCGTCGACGACGGGCGAGCCCTGGTCGACGGCACGTCGCTGGTGCTCGTCGACCCGGGCGAGGCGCCGGAGGGGGAGCGGTTCTACCTCGGCAGCGAGGATGGGCAGCCCTACTTCGCGGTGGCCGGCCCGCTGCCGCGGCGGCTCGGTGCCGTCGGGCAGGGGCTGCGTGAGGTCGGTGCCGCGCTCGACGACCGCGATGCCGGCCTGCTCACGCACGCTGTCGGCCTCGCCAACTGGCACGCGGCGCACCCACGATGCTCGCGCTGCGGCGCGGCCACCCGCGGCGCGAAGGGCGGCTCGGTCCGGGTCTGCGAGGCCGACGGCAGCATGCACTTCCCGCGCACCGACCCGGCGGTCATCGTGCTCATCACCGACGGCGTCGACCGGGCGGTGCTGGGCCGGCAGGCGGTGTGGCCGCCGCGCCGCTACTCCACCCTCGCCGGGTTCGTCGAGCCGGGGGAGAGCGCCGAGCAGGCCGTCGTCCGTGAGGTCGCCGAGGAGGCGGGCCTAGCTGTCCGCGAGGTCGTCTACCGCGGCAGCCAGCCGTGGCCGTTCCCGGCCAGCCTCATGCTCGGCTACCGCGCAGTGTGCGACCCGGACGCCGAGCCGGTGCCGCAGGACGGCGAGCTGGAGGACGCCCGCTGGTGCACCCGGGAGGAGCTGGCGGGCGCGGGCGGCTGGGAGGGCGGCGCCGGCCCGGTGCTGCTGCCCCCGCCGGTGTCCATCGCCTACCGCCTGATCATGGACTGGGTGGCGGAGGGCGCGACGGGGCACTGACCGGCCATGGGCAACGGGGCGGAACAGACAGCGCGCGAGGTGCACGACAGCACGGCGCTGGAGCGGCTGGCCCGCCTCGGCCTCGCCTCGCGCGGGGTGGTGTGGCTGGTGGTCGGGCTGCTCGCGGTGTCGGTGCTGCTCGGGCACGACGAGCAGACCGACCGGCAGGGCGCCCTGTCCGCGATCGCCGACAAGCCGTTCGGCGAGGTGCTGCTCGTCGTCCTGGTCGTGGGCTTCGCCGGGTACGCCGCGTGGCGCGCCCTGTCGGCGGCCGTCGGCCACCGCGACGACGACGGCAGCAAGCGCACCGGCAAGCGGCTGCTCTCCGCCGGCAAGGCGGTGCTGTACGCGTTCCTCGCAGCGAGCACGCTGCGCTTCCTGCTGGCCGGGGGCGGCGGGGGTGACCGGACGACCTCCACGACCGCGCGGGTCATGGGCCACTCCGGCGGCCGGCTGCTGGTCGGCGCGGTCGGCGTCGCCGTCGTGGTGACCGGGATCGGGATGGTGGTGCGCGCGCTGATGGGCAAGCACGTCAAGAAGCTCGAGCAGTACCGGGTGCCTGACCGGCTGCGGTCCACGGCGAAGAACATCGGTACGGCCGGCCTGTCCGGCCGGGGACTGGTCCTCGCACTGGTGGGGGGCTTCCTCGTGCAGGCCGCCGTCCGGTTCGACCCACAGCGGGCCAAAGGCCTCGACGCCGCGCTCGCGACGCTGGCGGGGGAGGTGTACGGCCGCCTGATGCTGGTGGTCGCCGTGGCCGGGATGCTGGCCTACGCGGTGTGGTCCTTCATCGAGGCGGCCTACCGCAGGATCTGAGTCCTCGGCGGCCGCTCGGCAGGTCAGGGCACGGGGACCGGGGCGGGCTCCCCGTCCGGCACCGGCTCGTCGTCGGGCCAGGGGTTTGTCCAGACGATGGAGACCGGCTCGGTGTCGCCGATCGCCGGGGTCGTGCCGAGGGTGGCGGGAAACGGGCCGGCGCTGAGCCCGCCGGGGCCCGCCAGCAGCTGCAGGGTGCCGTTCATGTCCAGCGCCCGGCCACCGGTGTTGTGGACGCTGGCGCGCACCGTCGGGGTGCCGTCCGGGGACCGCTCGGCGGTCAGCGCGGCGATGGTGAAGTCGGGTGCCGGCGCCCCGCCCGACCGACACGTACAGGCGGATGCCGACCCGGCTCACCTGGGTGACGCCGGCGCCGCCGGCAGGGGCCGAGCGGACCTCGGCCCACACCACGCCGTACTGCTCCCCGGGTGCGGCGTCCGCCAGCACGGCGACGGTCACGGTGGCGGTAGCCGCGCCGCCAGCGGGGACGTCGGGCTCGGCGGGAGTGACCGAGGTCCAGGTCGACAGGTCGTTGGGGGTGTCGCCGACCGCGCCCAGGAACGAGCCGTCGGCGATGGTGGCGGCGGCCGGGTACAGGACGACCCGTGCGGCGGCGGCGGGTGGTGTTGGAGACCTCGATGCGGCGCGAGATCACCGCACCCGGGGCGAGGTAGTCAACGATGTAGACCCGGGCGCGGGGGTCGTCGCGCGCCGTGACCGGGGCGTCGAGGAGCCGCAGCCCGATGCGGCCGTTGTCCGCTGCGGAGGGGCTGGCCGGCAGCCGCCCGAGTAGCCGCCGCACTCGGCCAGGGCTAGGCAACGGAGTGGGTGATCGTCGCGGAGTAGACGCCGGCGAGCGTGCCCGACGGCAGGAGCACATGAACTGTCGGGTCCCAGGTCGCGGTGTTGCGCCCGGGAATCCCGGTGGCGGTGATCACGGGGGCCGGGCCGGGCAGGCTGCTCGGGTCCGCCGCCAGGTTGGTGGCGGCGCCCACCTGGTGATCGGCCCGGCGGTGTAGCCGACCGCGGTGGCGGGGGTCCGAGCCGGCGGCAGAGGTGAACCCAGTGGACTCCACGCTTGCCACCCAGGCCGCCCCGCCACCTCACCGCACCAGGACCGCCGGCCGCTTCGGGTCCTCTGCACGGATGAGCACGTCGCACAGCTCACCGGGCCGGACGAGGTCGTCGTACGACGCGAACGCGGGCAGCTGCCAGCCCGGCACGCCGCGTCTGGTCAGCGCGGCGGGGGACAGCGCGAGGTGGACGACGAGTTCGGCGGGCAACCCGAGCCCGAGCAGGAACAGCCCGTCGACGAGCAGGACGGCCCGCGGCGGCAGCGGCAGCCGCTGCGCCCGGGCAGACCGGTCGCGCTCGGCGTCCCGCAGCGCCGGCAGCCAGGTGCCGGCCGCCTCGAGAACCTCGCGGCGCAGTGCACCGGTGTCGAGCCAGCCGTCCCGGAAGGCGTCCGGGTCCTGCCGGCCCTGCGCGAAACGCTCGCCGGCCGGTCGCTGGAAGGCCGCGCCGCGCACCCGCAACGGCGTCCGGCCGGCTGCGGTCAGGCCGTCGATGAGCGCATCGGCCAGTTGCTCACTGCCGGTCCCGTCGACGAGCACCCGCGCCGGGTCGGGCAGCGGCGCGACGAGCCCGACGAGATCGGCGGCGAGCGCCTCCGGCGAGCGCGGGACGAAGCGGGGACCGCTCAGCGGCGGCCGGCGAGCTCCGGCGGCAGCGGCACGGCCGGGTCGTTCGCCGACATGACGACCTCCTTCGCCAGGTCGTGGACCTTGCGGCCGCGGGACCGGGCGACCTTGCGCAACCGCTCGAAGGCCTCCCGGGGCGAGTGGCGCTGGCGTTCGGTGAGCACGCCGATCGCCTGCTCCACGACGACCCGCGCCGCGAGGGCGTGCTCGAGCTGGGTGACCGACAGGCGCAGCTGGCCGACCTCGTCGAGCGGCTGGTCCGGCCGGCGCGGCCGGCTCCCCGGACCGACCTCGCCGGCGAGCAGGTCGGCCAGCACCATCGCGCTGGTGAGGTCGCCGGTCTGCTCGCCGCCGACCTCCCAGCCGCCCTGCGCGCTGCGGCGGATGACGACGCCCTCCTGCGTGAGCGGGCCGAGGTGGGCCGAGACGACGTCCGCGAGCTGGGTGAGCACCTGCACCGAGCGCTCGTTGACCGCCACGCTGCCGCGGTCGATGCCACACAAGGTCGCGACCACGTGACCGGTGCCGTCGTGGACCGGGACCCCGACGTAGGACGTGACGCCGTGCGTCGTCACGGCGGGTGAGTCGGCGAAGGCCGGCTCGCGGGCGGCGTCGGCGGTCGCCGAGGGACCGCCGGCGAGCATCCGGTCGCACAGGCTGTCCGAGCGGGCGGCGACCGCGCCCTCGCTGAGCCCGACCCAGGAGGCGTTGGTGTGCACCCGCTCGAAGGTGAAGGTGTCCTCGGTCAGACCACCGATGAAGACGACCTCCATGCCAAGCAGGCTCGCCGCCGTCGCGAGGACGGCGTCGATCGCGGGGTGCGAGAGTTCGGTCGTAGTCACGTGGACGCTGCTTTCCGGGGCGGGGGCAGAGGGTGTGGGCCTTCCAGTGTCGCCCACGTGGCCGCCTCCCGTCTCCCGGACCCGACAGCGGCAGCTGGTCAGGCGGCGAGCCGGTCCTTCACCTGCGCGAGACTCGGGTTGGTCAGCGCCGAGCCGTCGGCGAACACGACGGTGGGCACGGTCTGGTTGCCGCCGTTGACGCTCATGACGTACTCGGCGGCCGACGGCACCTGCTCGATGTCGACGACGTCGTAGCCGACGCCCTCGCGGTCGAGCTGCTTCATGAGGCGGTGGCAGTAGCCGCACCACGGGGTGCTGTAGATCGTCATCCGGGCGCTGCTCGTCTCGGCGGTCACGTGCGTCTCCTGGGTCGAGGGGGCTGCCTGTCGACTCCTCAACAGGCGGCGGGTCCCGACGCTTCCCGCCCGCCGTGCCTGGGAGACTGCTCCCGTGACGCCCGACCAGCTCCTCGACGCCCTCGACCCGGAGCAGCGGGAGGCGGCGCGCGCCGTCGGCGGACCGGTCTGCATCCTCGCCGGCGCCGGCACCGGCAAGACCCGCACCATCACCCACCGGGCGGCGTACGCGGTGGCGTCCGGTGCCGTACCTCCGAGCGCGCTGCTCGCGGTGACCTTCACCGCGCGCGCTGCGGGCGAGATGCGCACCCGCCTGCGGGGTCTCGGGGTCGGCGGCGTGCAGGCCCGCACGTTCCACTCAGCCGCCATGAAGCAGCTCGGCTACTTCTGGCCCAGAGTCGTCGGGGGCGCCCCGCCGACCCTGCTCACCAACAAGTTCGGGCTGGTCGCCAACGCCGCCGCCCGCGCCCGGCTGCGTCCCGGCACCTCCGAGATCCGCGACCTGCTCGCGGAGCTGGAGTGGGCGACCTGCACGCTCGTCGGACCCGACGACTACCCGGCGGCCGCACAGCGCGCCGGCCGCACCCCGCCGTACGACCCGGCCGTCGTCGCCCAGGTCTACAGCGCCTACGCGGACCTCAAGCAGGCCCAGGGGGTGGCCGACTTCGACGACCTGCTGCTGCTCACCGCCGCGGTGCTCGAGGAGCACGCCGACGTGGCGGAGGAGTTCCGGTCCCGCTACCGCTCCTTCGTCGTCGACGAGTACCAGGACGTCACGCCGCTGCAGCAGCGCCTGCTCACCGCCTGGCTGGGCGGGCGCAGCGACCTGTGCGTCGTCGGCGACGTCAACCAGACCATCTACTCCTTCACCGGGGCGACGCCGGACTTCCTGCTGGGCTTCCGATCGCGCTACCCCGACGCGACCGAGGTGCGCCTGGTTCGCGACTACCGCTCCACCCCGCAGGTCGTCGGCCTCGCCAACGCCGTGATCGCCAGGGCGAGCATCCGGGCCGCCCGGCTCGAGCTCGTCGCGCAGCGCCCGCCGGGTCCCAAGCCGGCGATGGCCGAGCACGCCGACGAGCCGGCCGAGGCCGGGGCCGTCGCCGTGCGCTGCCGGGCGTTGATGGACGCCGGCACCCCCGCAGGTGAGATCGCCGTGCTCTACCGGGTCAACGCCCAGTCGGCGGCCTACGAGACGGCGCTCGGCGACGCCGGCGTGCCCTACCTCGTCCGCGGTGGCGAGCGGTTCTTCGACCGCGCCGAGGTGCGCGAGGCGACGCTGCTGCTGCGCGGCGCCGCCCGGGCCGCCGACACCGACCGGCCCGAGGGGCTGGCCGACGCCGTCGCCGACGTCCTGCGCGGCGGCCTGGGCTGGCAGGGCGAGGCCCCGCCGCCAGGTGCCGGGGCCACCCGGGAGCGGTGGGAGTCGCTCGCCGCGCTGCACCGCCTCGCGGTCGACCTCGCGACCGCCGACCCGGCGGCCGGGGTGCGCGAGCTGGTGGCCGAGTTGGAGGAGCGCGCCGCGGCGCAGCACGCCCCGACCGTCGACGGCGTGACGCTCGCCTCGCTGCACGCCGCGAAGGGCCTGGAGTGGGACGCGGTGTTCCTCGTCGGGCTCGTCGACGGCACCGTGCCGCTGGTGCACGCCGACACCCCTGAGCAGGTGGAGGAGGAGCGCCGGCTGCTCTACGTCGGCGTGACCCGGGCCCGCGAGCACCTGTCGCTGAGCTGGGCGCTGGCCCGCTCACCCGGCGGGCGTGCCTCGCGGCGACCGTCCCGCTTCCTCGACGGGCTACTCGGCAGCGCGACCACCCGCTCCGGGGGCGGGGCCTCGCCTCGGCCCGCCCGGCGTACCGCCGCCTCTGCCACCTGCCGGATCTGTGGCGCCGGGCTCGTCGCCGCCGTCGACCGCAAGCTCGGCCGGTGCGCCGACTGCCCGGCCGACCGCGACGAGGCGCTCTACGACGCCCTGCGCGACTGGCGCGCCGGCCGGGCCAAAGAGCTCGGCCAGCCCGCCTACTGCGTGTTCACCGACGCGACCCTCGCCGCCATCGCCGAGCAGAAGCCGGGCAGCGTCGCCGCGCTGGTGGCCATCCCGGGGATCGGCCAGGGCAAGCTCGACAAGTTCGGCGAGGACGTCCTCGGGCTCGTCAGCACCAGTTCCCATTAATCGCTTGCCCGCGCTGGCGGGGGTCTCTAGCCTGCCTACCACCGCACGGCAACGGCCGCGCACACGACGAAGGAGGTGCCCCGTGATCAAGATGATGACCGTGTGGCCTGCCTCCCCGTCGGGCGCAGGGGCCGGCACGCTTCCCGTCCTCCCGGCTACCGCTCCGCGTCACGGCAGCGGTCTGGCCTTCTCCGCGCCCACCGCCCCGCGTCACGGGAGTGGTCTGCCCGTGTTCGGCCTCGGCGACGACGCCACGGGTCTGCCCCCTCGAGGTGCACCGGTCTGATCCCCAGACCAGCGCGCACCTCGAGGCCGCGGACCCCGTTCACCGGGATCCGCGGCCTTTCTGCTTGCCCGGCACCTGTCCGTCGCACTCACTGCGAGCCCCGACCCACCCCGAAACCCCAGCGGCCGCGTAAGGCCGTCTTCCGAGGAGGTGACACCCGATGACCACGCCCGCTGCGACAGCCGACCTCGGCGCCGGGTCCGACCTGCCCTGCCGATCAGCGTCCCCCGACCTGTGGTTCGCCGAGCGGCCGGAGGACGTCGAGGCCGCCAAGGCCCTGTGCGGCCCCTGCCCGGTGCGGGCCGCCTGCCTGGCCGGCGCCCTCGAGCGCCGGGAGCCCTGGGGCGTCTGGGGAGGCGAGCTCGTCGTCATGGGTGTCGTCGTGCCCCGCAAGCGGCCGCGCGGCCGGCCCCGCAAGGACGCCGTCGCCGCCTGAGTCGGCGCGCAGCACTGCCCGCGCCGCCCAGCTCATCCATCCCGTCGCTGCGGTCCGATCACTGCCGCCCCGCCTACCCACCACGTCAGGAGCACCGCCATGCACCTCTTCGTCGACGAGCAGTTCCTCCGCCTCGCCATGCGCGAGCGACAACAGCAGGCCGAGGCGGACAACCGCGCCGCGCGCCTCGCAGTCGCCCACAGGTGGGAGCGCCGGGCCGCCGCCGCCGCCCGGCGCGCCCGGCTCGCGCGGGCGGCCGTCCGCTAGGCACGCCGTTCCTGCGTGGCGCGCACGCGGCGGGTTGACACCGGGCTCACCTCCCGTGCAGGACACTCGAAGCGTGCATCTCCCCGGACTGCTCCCCGCGTATGAGTGACGTTCTCCCACGCGCCCTCGCCTTCCTCGTCGCGCTGGCGCTGCTGCTGGGTACGGCCACAGCCCTGCAGGACGCCCTCGGGCCTGCCCTGGCTCGGGGGGCGGTGCTGCGCCCGGTCCTGCAGCTGCTCGTGCTGTCCGCCGCCTGGCTGCTGGTCAACTCACCGGTCGAGGGACGCGTCCTGTGGGTCCCGCTGCCACGGCACGGGTTGACCCAGGCGGACATGCTCGCCGTGCCGCCGTTGCTGGTGGCGGGCCTGCTGGCCGTCCTGCGCCTTCGCGGCTGACCGCGTCGGCGGGCCCACCGGTCCCGGTGCTTCCGGCGGCCACGGCCACAGGCCGTAGCGTGTGCCGCCATGACCACGTACTGCGCGCCCTGCATCACCGACCTCGCCCTGCTCCGCGAGGCCGTGACGGCCGTCGCGGGCACCGGCTGCTGCGCCGCCCACGCGGTCCTGCTCACCCACCCGCACGACGCCCCCGGCCGCCGCCGGGCCCGACTCGCGCAGCTGCGCTCGCTGGCTGAGGCGAAGACCGCGACGGCCCCGGTCGACGAGCAGCCCGGCCTCGAGCTGCTCATGCACGAGTACACCCTCGCGGGCGCGATGGACATGGGCGGCCAGCCCCGGCCCGACGGCTCGCAGCCGGCGCGCGGCGAACGCCCGGACCGCGGCGAGCGGCCGGACCGCGGCGAGCAGCCGGCGCGCGGCGAGCGTCCGGACCGCGGCGAACGGCCGGACCGCGGGGGGGAGCCCGGGACACGCGCCGGCAGACGTCGCGGTCGCGGTCGTGGCGACCGCCACGACCGGCCGGTCGGCGAGCGGACGGACGGCGCGGCGCCTGCCGGTGCCACCGGCTCGGACGACGTGCAGCGGGAGGCCGCAGCCGAGGCGGCGGCCGGGTCGACGCAGGCTCCGTCCCAGCCGGGCGTGCCGTCCGACGGCACCTTGGGCTCGCCCGCCGCACCTGCCACTCCCGCCGACGCAGCCGTCATCCCCGCCCATGCACCCGCCGCCCCGCCCGCGCACGCGGACGCCGGGCCCGCTTCAGCGCCGGCTGACAAGCCGGTTGACACGTCGGGCACCCCCGCCCGCGACGCTGCGCCGGCTGCTGCGCCGGCCAGCCTTCCGGAAGCCCCCGCACTCAGCGTGCTCGCGTCAGCGGGGGTGGTCCCGTCGTCCGATGCGGCTCCGACGGCGAAGCCCCCCGTGTTGCCGCAGGGCCCAGCCGGGGAGGCCGCGCAGCAGCCTGCGGGCGAGTAGCCCGGGGACGTAGGGTCTGCCCACAGACGGCGAACGCCCCATCCGCCCGACCAACCGCTGCCGCGCTCCCGCAGTGACCTCTCCACGGAGACGCCTGTGGCTGAGTGCGTGGGCACCACGCCGTACGGCATCGTCAGCAGTGCGGAGCCGGTGCAACGCGCCGATAAGAATGCGCTCGGCGCGATCACCCGGGGGCTCGAGCGCGAGGCTCTGCTCAACCCGCCCGCCGGACGACCCGCTCGTCGACGAGTGGACCGTCGTGTGGGACCCCGCCCTCGCTCCGGCGGAATTGCCGGTCCACAGATGAGGTTCAATGAGGTGCCGACCCGATACATGGCCCCCGGTCCCAAAAATGTCGCTTCGAGCGACGCGCCGCCGTGAGGCGACCTGACGGGAAGGCACACGAGAGCCGTCCCGGGTGACCGGAGCGGCTCTCGTGCCTGCCGGCACCCATGTCTGGAGCTGCGTGACCACTGAGCGACCGCCGCGGTGCCGCCCTCTGCCGCCGCACGTCGTCGACGCGATGCGCGACGACACGCCCGCGGTGTCGGAGGCCGAGCTCGTCGACCGGCTGGAGCGGGCGCTGGCGGCCCTGCCCGGTCCTGAGCGCTGCGCTGTCGTCGCGGCTGTCGGCTACGACGAGGGCGCCGTCGGCGCCGCCATGGAGGTTGAGCTCGACCCCGAACAGGCGCACGCGCTCACGCAGAACGCCCTGCAGCTGCTGCGTACCGCCCTTGCCGACGTGGGCCAGGAGGCCTCGTGAGCGAGGCGGCGACCGCTTGCAGGGTGTGCGGCACCGTCGTCCCGCCCCGCCCGGTCACCTGGTCGCTCGAACTCACCGCCCACGGCACCGAGTGGCTGTGCGAGTGCTGCACCCGCAACAACGTGCGGTCGATCGAGGCCCGGCTCGACGACGCCTGGTGGTGACCCCGTGCTGGACGGGCGGGTGGTCAGCTCAGCAGGGTGTCGTCCGGAGGTGGCTCGACGACCGCAGTCTGGTCGGGGGTGGGCAGCGCCTCGGGCGGTTCCACCCGGCGGGCGTCGGCGGCCGCCGCCTGGGCGGCGAGCTCGCTGCCCGGCGGTGCGAAGCCCGGCTGCCACCGCTCCATCTCCTCGCGGAAGGCGGCTTCCCCAGCCAGCTGGCACAGCACCCCGATGATGCCGAGCGTGACCCGGTGGATGAGCAGGTAGGCGGGCGGCAGGTTCAGCTGCCGGCCGAGCTGGGCGGCGGGTGAGCGCGGGTCACCGAGCCGTACGGCCTGGTGGCGCAGCCACTCCCGGGTGAAGCGGAACCGTGGCACCGCGACGGGCTCGAGCAGCGGCAGCAGGTAGTCGAGGACCCCGTCGGCATCGACCTCGATGCCTGGCTTGACGAAGCCCTCCTCGCGGAGCGCATCGAGCACTGCCTGCGCCTCGCCGGCGAGCGCCATGCGGGCCAGCCGGCCGATCGGCTCGGGCGACCCGTCGGGCAGCCGGTTGACCGCCCCGAAGTCGATCACCCCCAGGCGGCCGTCCGGCAGCAGCCGGAAGTTGCCGGGGTGCGGGTCGGCGTGCAGCAGCCCGGCGAGGACCGGCCCGCTGAACAGGAAGCGGGCGAGCAGCAGCGCCGCCCGGTCGCGCTGCTCGGGCGAGCCGTCGTTGATGACCGCCGACAGGGGGGTGCCCTCCATCCACTCGGTGATGAGGATGCGCTCGGACCCGGCGACCACCCCGGGCACCTTGATCTCCGGGTCGTCCTCGTAGGCCAGGGCGAACGTCGCCTGCGCCTCCGCCTCCAGGCGGTAGTCGAGCTCCTCGGTGACGCGCGCGGTGAGCTCGGCCAGCAGCGGCTTGATGTCGAGGCCGGGCGCGAGGGCTGAGAACATCCGGGCGAGGCGTCCGAGCTGCTTGAGGTCGCCGAGAAGTGCCGGCCCGGCCCCCGGGTACTGGATCTTCACCGCGACGTCGCGGCCGTCCGCCCAGACGGCTCGGTGAACCTGGCCGATGCTCGCGGCGGCTGCCGGCACGTCCTCGAAGCTGCGGAACTGCCCCCGCCAGTCCCGCCCGAGCTCGGTGTCCAGCACGCGCTGGACGCTCGCCGCCGGCAGCGGCGGCGCCGCTTCCTGCAACTTGGTGAGCGCCGCTCGGTAGGGCCCGGCCAGGTCCTCGGGCAGGGCGGCCTCGAAGACGCTGAGGGCCTGGCCGAGCTTCATGGCTCCGCCCTTGAGCTGGCCGAGCACCTGGAACAGCTGCTCCGCGGTGCGCTGCTGCAGCTCCAGTGCCACCGCCTCGGCCGGCTTGCCACCGATCCGCTTGCCGATCCCCAGCGTGGCTCGACCCGCGACGCCGAGGGGGAGGGTGGCAAGCTTCGCCGACCGGGTCACGGCGCGGCGGGGGATGTCTGACACCCGACCAGTCTGAGGGTTCGTCACCCACCCTGCGCGACGGACCCCCGGGCGGGCCTTCACCCCGCCGCCTGCCACTGGCACTCGCAGGCCGGGTGTGACCGCCAGGTGCGCCGGCGCCATCGCCAGTCGGGCAGGGCCAGCTCGAGCGACCCGTCCACGCTCGCAGGGGCGCCGCTGTCGTCGAGCAGGGCGAGCACCTGCAGCGCGGCCTGGGCGCTCACGGCGGCCGCGAGCACGGCGTCGCAGGCGGCCGAGGACCGGCCGGGCGAGGCGAGCTGCACGGCCAGGGCCGGCCAGTCGGGGTCCCGGTCGCTGCGGGTGAGGTCGAGGCAGCGTAGGCAGGCGCTGCGACCGGGGAGCACGAGCGGTCCGACGACCCCGACCGTGTCGCGGACCTCCGCGAGCAGGTGCGGAACGCCGTCGCGCAGCAGGGCCACCGCATCGCCGTCGTCGACGGTGGCCGCAGGCGCGAGCACGACCACGTCAGGCCGTCGCACCGGCCCGGTCAGGATCGTCGACGACACCTCCCGGAGCCGTTCGCGGGCCGCCTCCCCCCGGCGGCGACCGACGTCGCTTCCGCGCAGACCGCCGACGGCTGCGTCCGACCCACGCGCCGCGCCGTCGTCGGCGACGTCGACGGTGCCGACGCCGGCCGCGGCCAGCAGCGCGGCAAGCGGCGCCCCGACCCGGCCGCCGCCGAGCACGACGACCGACGCCAGGTCACGCCGGCGCAAGGCGGCGAGCCCGGCGCCCTGGTGCAGCAGGCTCAGCGAGGCGACGTCGGCTCCCAGACGGTCGCGCTCGTCGACCGTCAGCCGCGCGGGCCAGCGTTCGGCCGCGTCGACGACGACACCCGCCTGCCGCAGCAGGTCGAGCAGCTCCCGGGTGCGCGGGGGCGGGCAGCCGACCTCCGCTGCTGCGTGCTCCACCTCCGCGAGGTCGCGAGTGCCGTCGAGCAGGCCCAGGACCGCCCGCACGTCGGAGTCGAGCCCGGCGAGCACGACCGCCCGGCCGGCGCGCCCCAGCTGCAGCGTCTGCGGGTCGCGCCAGAGCAGATGGCTCGCGGGGGAGAGGACAGGACGCACGGGCACCTCCGGGGTCGTCGAGAGGCTGACACCTGGCCGGTCCGTTCGTCTGGCCTGTCCACATGCCTTTCGGCCGTCCACAGCCTGCGCCCGCACCGTCGGGCTTCACGACCTCGGCTGTCGCGCCGGCACTGCCGGTGGCAGTCTGCGGGCATGAGCAGTCGCCGTTACGAGTACAAGGTCGTGGAGATCCGGGAGGGGCTGCTGGGCGGGAAGATGTCCGGCAGCAAGCTCGAGGACCTCCTCAACGAGCACGCCGAGGACGGGTGGCAGCTCAAGGCCGTCACCGCCGTGGAGGTCAAGGGTCGAGTGGGTCCCGGCGGCGTGGACGGGATCCTCGTGACGCTCGAGCGCCCGTCCGGCTGAGTTGCAGCAGGCTGGGGCCGGACGGGCCGGCGGCGGGGCTCAGGCCGGTGATGGACGCCAGGACTCGGCACGGACACTTGGGGTCGCCGTGGCTCGGGCAGCTTCGCCGATCACGTCGCGAGGGCGACGATGAAGGGCGGCCCGGTCGACCGCCCCGTCGTCGTCGTGCGCGGCGGTACTAGGCCTTTCCCAGGATGCGGTTCATCTTCGTGCCGCAGACCGGGCACGGCCCCTGGGCCATCCGGCGGCCCGACTCACTGACCTTGACCTCGCCGTCGAAGTCGCGCTTGTCCTTGCACTTCACGCAGTAGCCGTTGTAGGTCTCAGCCATCGCAGGCCTCCCTCTGTCTCCACGGGGGCCAGCCCCGGCCCGCTCCACGACGCCGGGTGGCGTGCGGTCTCAGCGGGTGAGCCTAGCGTCCACGCCTGCGTCGACGCCTGCGGCGCGCTCGGCCCGCCTACACCGACGTGCCGGGCGGAACCTTCGCGCGCCCGGCACCGGTGTCACCTGAGGAAGAACGCGCGGCCGTCGGTACGTTCGCGGCCCCGACTTCCCAGGAGCAGCTGTGTCCGGTCCCCTGCGCGTGGAGCGCGCCACCTCCGGCCCCGACGCGGGCATCGTCGTGCTGACGCTCGACCTGCCGGACGTCCGCAACGCCATGAAGGACGAGCTGACGGCGGCGTGGGCCGACGTGGTGGGTGAGCTGCGGCGCGACCGCAGCGTGCGCTGCGTCGTGGTGACCGGCGCCGGCAAGGCGTTCTGCGCCGGCGGGGACGTCGGCTGGCTGGCCTCCGAGCCCGAGGCGAACGTCGACCACCTGCGCGACCGGATGCTGCCGTTCTACGAGACCTGGCTGTCGCTCGGTGGCCTGGACGTGCCGTCCATCGCCGCCGTGAACGGTGCGGCCGTCGGCGCAGGCGGGATCATGGCGCTCTCGTGCGACATCCGCTACGCCGGGGCATCGGCGACGTTCACCGTCCCCTTCGCCCAGCTCGGCCTGCACGCGGGCATGGCCAGCACCTGGCTGCTTCCCGAGGTGATCGGTCTGGCACAGGCCCGCGAGCTGCTGCTGACCGGCCGGGTGTGCGACGCGCAGGAGATGGTCCGGCTCGGGCTGGCGACCCAGGTGTTCGATGACGACCGGCTCGTCGACGAGACGATGGCGCGGGCCCGGATGGTCGCCGCGGGTGCGCCGGTGGCGCAGCGGCTGCACAAGGTGGCTCTGGCACGGGGCGGGCCGGCGACGTTCGCCGCCGCGCTGCAGTGGGAGGCCGTCGCCCAGCCCGTGACGCTGGCGACGAAGGACCTGCAGGAGGGGTTGAGAGCCCGCCGGGAGAAGCGGCCGGCGGTCTTCACTGGGGAGTAGCGGCCTCGAAGGGCAAGCCCGGTCGGGCCAACGGCAAGGCGCCGTCCACGACGGGACAGGGCCGGCGACGCCACAGAGCCCACGACGCCACAGAGCCCTCGGTCCCCCGGCCCGCTCGCCTTCCCCTTGCGCGCGGTCCCGAGGCCCGAGGGCTCCGTTGCGGCGACGTTAGGCACGCCTCCCCCCGCCGTCAACGCCGCCTGTGGACCCGGCTGGGGACGCAGTGTTGACGGCCCGGCGCGTCCCTGTGGACGCCCCTGTGGGCCTCCTGTGGATGCCGGTGCGACGGACGTAGCGCCACGCCGCGAGACCTGCGGCCACCGGCGGAGGCGCCGTCTGTAGGCTCGCGCAATGTTGTTCTGCTTGATGATTGCACGCGGGAGCAGCAGCTAGTAGGCAGCAGGTCAGCAGTCGGCGGATTCGGTGGTCGCAAGCGACGGACCCGCAAGTCGTTGCTGGCGGCCTGTGGCGCGGAGGGGGCTCCAGAAGCGGGCGGCTGCCGGCCGAGGTGCCACAGCTGTTGTGGACAAAGTTGCCGGTCCGCGCACGCAGCTGGAGTGTCGGTCGTCGCTGACAGCGGCACTCGGTGCGGGGCGGCGGTGCTCGAACCTGCCCTGGTGACCTTGTGGTCGATCAGTGAGGCCTCGACCCGTCTCAACCCACCCGGACAGGCCCTGCTAGCGCGTTGCCTGCACCACCTGAAGTCCAGACGCTGGCTTCAGAGCCGGCTTGGCCGGCGTGGTGATCTTGAGCGCTGGCGTGCTTGGGAGCGCGTCGTCGCGGAGATCTGAGCGTGGTGAGAGCAACGCAGAGGTACGAGCAGGTCGTCATCAGCGGCTCGGGGCACATCGCCGCGCTTATGTGGTGGCGTCCAGCGACATCGAGCCCCAGATGAGTGGCGCCCTCGACCGGCTCGGGATCGAGCCCGGCCTGCTGAAGAACCTGGCCGGCATCGTCGAGCGGCGGGTCTACCACGAGGGGATCAGGCCCAGTGAGATCGCCGCCGCCACTGGTGAGCGGGCGCTCGAGCGCAGCGGTGTCGACCGCGGCGACATCGGCGCGCTCATCAACACCTCGGTGTGCCGCGACTTCCTCGAGCCGTCGACGGCGTCGCTCGCGCACGGCCTGATGGGCTTGTCGAGCGAGGCGGTCAACTTCGACGTGGGCAACGCCTGCCTGGGCTTCCTCAACGGCATGAGCTTGGTCGCCGGTATGATCGAACGTGGCGAGATCGACCACGGGCTGGTCGTCAACGCCGAGACGAGCCGCTTCACGAGCGAGGCGACGATGGCGCGGCTCGCCGTCAACGAGTGCGACGACGTGATGTTCCGCGAGCAGTTCGTTACCTTCACGCTCGGATCCGGCGCCACCGTGTTGTCGCGAGCAGGCGCGTCGGAGGGCGGCCACCGCTTCCTGGGCGGCCTGTCGCGGGTCAGCCCCGCGCAGTTGCGACACCCTCGGTCTCGACATCGACAGGTTCCCGCTGATCTACCCGCACTTCGGCAACATCGGCCCGGCGGGGCGTCCCGACTGTGCTGTCCAAGTCGGTCGAGGACGGCACTGTCACCTGCGGGGATCGGGTCATGCTTGTGGGTGTCGGGAGCGGCATCAACACCGCTGCCGCCGAGATCGCGTGGTGACGGACGCTCCGGTGGGCGGGGCGCGTGACCGGGCAGTGCAGCGGGGAGTGGTGTTCGACGTGCGCGGCGTCGTGGCAGCCGGCGTGCTGATCGGCGAGTCCGTTACCACGACTGCAGAATCAGCCTGACTGCCGAGTGCTTCGCGCGGCACAGGGGCAGCAAGACCGGGAAGGAGTTGCGGGTGTCGCAGGCAGGCCTGCCAGGCGCGCCGTCGCCGGGTGACGGCACGCCGGTCTCGGAGCATGATCTCGATGGGTGGCTCGCGCGGGCCGCCGCGGAGCGCGACGAGGGCGCGTTCGAGCAGCTGGTCCGGCGGCACACCCCGACCTTGTACGCGGGCGCGCTGCGGGCGACCGGGTCCCCGCAGCTGGCCGAGGAGGTGGTGCAGGACGCCTGGTTGTCGGCGTGGCTGCACCTGGCCGGGTTCCGCGGGCACAGCTCGGTGCGGACCTGGCTGGTGCGGATTACCACCACCAAGGCGTTGAATGCGCTGCGCCGTCCGCAGCGCACCGTTCCGCTCGAGGCGGTCCCGGAACCGGCGGTGGCCGGGACCGAGCAGGAAGCCGAACGCCGGGAACAGGCCCGGGCGGTGCGGGCGGCGGTGGCCGCGCTGCCGGCCCGGCAGCGTGAGGCGGTGGTGCTGCGGGACCTGGAGGGCCTGACGTATGAGGAGGTGGCGGTGGCGCTGGGCTGTTCGGTGGCGTCGGTGAAGAGCGCGCTGCACCGCGGCCGGCAGGCCCTGGCGCAGACGCTGGCCGCGCATCGGCCGGGCGGGGATCAGGCGGCGCCGGGCGGGTCGCGGGCGCATGCTGGGAACTCTCATGGCTGACCCGCAGGCATCCCCCACCGCTCCGGCGCTGCAGCTGGACGACGACCGGTTGGGCTGCGGCGCCCGGATCAGCGACCTGGTCGACCAGGCCGACGCCGGGCGGCTCGAGCCCGCCGACGACCATCAGCGGTCCTGCCCACTGTGCCAGGTGGCGCTGCGCGACGCCGCCCTCAGCGGCGCGGCGCTGGACCTGCTGCGCGCGGACCGCGGGCCTGTCCCGGCGGGGCTGGTGGACAAGGTGATGCGAGCTGTGCGGCACAGCCGCACCCCCGCGGTGCTGGACCTGCCGGTCACCGCGGCGCTGCGGGTCGCCGGCGGTATCCGGGTGCACCTGCACGTGCTCGCCGGGATTGCCCGCGTCGCTGCGGCAGCACAGTCGGGCGTGACGGTCGCCCGCTCCTCTGCCCACACCGACCCGGCTGCCGTCGGCGACAGCGACAGCAGTGACGGTGCTGGTGGTGGTCTGCGGATTGCGCTCGGGCTCCTGGTCGACGGCCGCACGCCGCTGCCCGTGCTGGCCGTGGCGGTCCGGCGGGCGGTCCGCCGGGCGGTGCGCCGAGCCACCGGGCTGACAGACGTGCATGTCGACCTGACCGCGCTGGACCTGCTCCTCCCGGCCCCCGGGACACCGGCCCCTGCCGGGGAGCCCCATAGTGACCGGTGGCCCGGGCAGGAAGACGCAGATCTCGGTTCGACGGGACCGCAACTTTTCGGCGACGGCGGTGTCTAAGAGGTGTTCGCTCGCGCTCCGCGAGCGGCCCCTGACCCGAAAGGACCTGTTGTGAGCACCCCCAGCCCGTCGTCCGTCGTGACCACTCCGGCCACCACCACCACCACGGTCGCGTCGGAGGAGACCAAGAGCGCGCTGGCTTCCGGCGACGGCAAGATCAGCGTGGCGGAGTCCGTCGTCACCAAGATCGCCGGTCTGGCGACCCGTGAGGTCGCTGGCGTGCACGCGATGGGCAGCGGCGCCGGCCGGGCGTTCGGCGCGCTCAAGGAGCGCATCCCCGGCTCCACCGGCCCCAGCGTCTCCCAGGGCGTCGCAGCGGAGGTCGGCGAGACCCAGGTCGCGCTCGACCTGGACGTCGTCATCGAGTACGGCGTGTCCATCGCCGACCTGGGCCGGTCGATCCAGCGCAACGTGAAGCAGTCGGTGGAGCGGATGACCGGTCTGCAGGTGACCGAGGTCAACGTCAGCGTCGGCGACGTGTTCCTCGGCGACCCGTCCGAGCAGGACACGCAGCCGCCGCGCGTGCAGTGACCGCCGGCCCCGCCACCCCGCCCGCGGCTGCGCTGCCGTCATGCCGGTGACGCCGGTGACGCCGGTGACGCCGGTGACGCCGGTGGGCGCCGTCGGGGCGGTCGCGCTGTACGACATCGACCCCGACACCGTCGCGGCTCTGGTTCTGGCCTGCCCGGCTGTCGCCGGCTTGTCCGCTGGCCCGTTCGGTGCGGCCGCGACCTACCTGCCTGGCCGCAAGGTCACCGGAGTCCGGATCAGCCCGAACACCGTCGAGGTGCACGTCGTCGCCCGGTACGGGCCCACCGTCACCGAGCTCGCCGGCCAGGTCCGTTCCGCCCTGTCGGGGCGGGTCCTGGGCCGCACGGTCGACATCGTCGTGGAAGACCTCGCCGTCGTCGACCGCGCCAGCGACAACCCCCGCGCCGTCGAACCGGCCACGACCGCGGTCGTCGATCCGGTGCTCGGAACCGCAGTCCCCGCGTCGGCCCCGGCCGCTGTTGTCGCGGTTCCGGTCGTCGTGGAGGTCGTTGACCCCGCTGGGGTCCTGGACGTCATCGACGAGCCTGCCGCCGCCTCGCCGCCCGGGCAGCCTGCCGGCTCCCGCGCGAGCCGGTGGTCGCGGCCGGGCCGGTCGGGCTGACCGGCGAGGAGTTCCGGCGCTCTCGCCGCGCGTTCGTCCAGGCTCACCACCCGGACCGCGGCGGGGACCCGGTGGCTTTCGCCGCCGGGCTCGCCCGGTTCGACGAGCTGCTCCGTGCCGGCCACGAGGTCCCGACGGGCAGCGTCCAACCTCCCCGCCGTGCTTCCGACGGGACATCGCAGCCGAGCCGGGTCGTGGTCGTGCGGCGACCCCGCGGGGTGCAGGCCTGGCTCCGGCACCTCGCCGCCGCGGCCACCCGCCTCGGCCGGCAGCCCCCGCCCCGGGTGCGCTAGCCGCACCGCCTCGGCCTTCGTACTCCCGCAACAGCCACAACGCTGTCCTGAGGAATATCCGCCTAGACGACCGCTCCGCCTACCTGACCTGCACGATCTGACCTGCGCGTTGAAGGAGATCTGATGTCCCGCAGCACCCTCGGGTTGCTCGTCGGCCTGGCCCTGGGCTACGCCGCCATCTTCGGCGGGTTCGGCGACATGCTCATCGTCGCGCTCATCGCCGCGATCGGGTTCCTGGTCGGCAAGGCGCTGGAGGGCGACCTGGACCTGAGCCAGATCGGCGAGCAGGTCACCGACGCCGTCAAGCGCCGCTGATGACCACCGGCTCCGCGCTCGTGCCGCAGCCCGCCGCGCCGCGCCGGCCCGGCCCGCCGCCCGCGGTCCCGCGGCCGGCCGCCCGGCGGCCGCTCGATGTCGCCCGTCGGGTGCCGCGGCCGCAGAGCCTGCCGGTACAGCCCGCCGGTGAGCACCCGGGCGAGCACGGGATCGGGCACACCGAGCTCGGGCAGATCGCCGTCGCCGATGACGTCGTCGCCAAGCTCGCCTCCCGCGCGGCCGTCGAGGTCGACGGGGTCGGCGCCGCCGCCCGCCGGCTGCTCGGCAAGGAGCTGTCCGGCGGGCCGCTGGACAAGCTCGGCATGAAGAGCTCCGAGCTCGGGGCGCTGCCGACCTGCACGGCGCAGGTCGACGGGCACCTGGCGTTCGTCGATATCACCCTCAGCGTCCGCTACCCGAACTCGGTCCGGCACGTCGCCGCCGCTGTCCGCGACCACGTCACCGCGCAGGTCGGCCGGATGACCGGGCTGCAGGTCGTCGAGGTCGACATCAAGGTTCCGGCGCTGGTCCGCGACCTCCCCCGCTCCCAGCGCATCTCCTGAGAGGACACCGACTTCCGTGCGTGTCATCGAACGCCTCCTGTCCCTGCTCCTCGCCCTGGCCATCGTGGCCGGCGCGGTGCTGCTCGCCCTGGAGGTCGGCTGGGCCGTCGCCGGCAAGCCCCCGCTTCTGGTGCAGTGGCGCTCGGCCTACACCAGCGGCACCACCAACAGCTGGGACAGCACCCCCGCCCGGATCATCGCGATCGCCCTGCTCGTGGTCGGGCTGCTACTGCTTCTCGCCGAGCTCAAGCCCCGCCGGGCCTCCCGGCTTAGCATGATCAGCACCGACCCGGCCATCGACGCCGCGATCACCCGGCGCAGCCTGCGCAGCAGCCTGCTCAACGGCGCCAAGCAGGTCGCCGGCGTCAGTGGCGCCAAGGCCAAGGTCAGCAAGCGCAAGGCCACCGTCACCGCCGTCAGCCGGCTCGGCTCGGTCGACACCGCCCGTGAGCTGACCGGCGAGGTCGAGAGCTCGCTGCAGGCGCGCCTGGACGCGCTGCAGCTGGCCAAGTCCCCACGGCTGCGCGCCCGCGTGAGCCCCCGACGCGGAGCGAGGGCCTGATGGGCACCACCGCACGACTGGACCGTGCCCTGCTCACCCTGCTCGGTCTGCTCCTCACGGCCGCAGGAGTCCTCGGGCTGCTCGTCGGCTTCGGGGTGTTCGGCGACCGGCTGCGCAACCGGCCGGTCTTCGACAACCTCGTCAGCCGGTTTATCGGCGACAACGGCGCCTGGCTGTGGCCAGTCATCGCCGTGGTGGTGCTGCTACTGGGCTACCTGGCGCTGCGCTGGCTTCTCGCCCAGCTCCGCCCCACCGGCGTGCGGGACCTGCAGCTCGAACCGGGCTCCACCACCGGACACACCGACTTAGTCGGAGCCGCCGTCATCGACGCCGTTACCGACGAGATCAACAGCTACCGCGGCGTCGCCGGCGCCAACGCGCGCCTGGTCGGCGACGAGCTCGACCCCGAGCTGCGGCTACGGGTGCAGCTCGACGCCCGCGCCGACGTCGCGACCCTGCGCCGGCGCATCGAGAGCGACGCCGTCGCCCACGTCCGACAGGCGCTGGACAACCCGCAGCTCCCCGTCCGCCTCGACCTCGTCATCACCGACAAGAAGGCCGCCCGCGTCTCCTAGCCCCGCGACAGCGAAAGGCTAACGGCCTGTCCTTGAGCGGGGTCACCGATGGCGGACGCGTAGCCACCGGCGGCCGACACCGGCCCGACCCGACGCCGGCCGGACGGCACTCGACCCACCACAGATACGGATGCCCTGTCTTTGGGCAAGGACGACACCACACCTACCGAAAGGCCCACCATGATCGGCTTCATCATCGGCCTGTTGGTCGTCGGGCTCATCGCAGGGTTCATCGCGCGGGCGATCGTGCCGGGCAAGGACGCCATGAGCATCCCCATGACCATCGGCCTGGGCATCGCCGGCTCGGTCGTCGGCGGCCTGATCCTGGGCCTGCTCACCGGCGGTTTCCGCGACCGCGGCTTCGGCCCGTCCGGGATCATCGGCTCGGTCATCGGCGCGGTGATCGTGCTGCTGGCCTACAACCGGTTCGTGCTCAAGAAGGGCCACCGGGTCTAACGCGTCCGGCAGCGGCAGACCGTCAAGGACGAAGGTCAAGAACGTCTTCAAGTGGCACCGCATGCAACTGAGGCCGTGCCCGCAACCGCGGGCACGGCCTCAGTTGTCTTTGGACACGAGCTGCGGCCTCAATCCGGCGTGAACCGGAACCGCAGCTGTCAGGAGCGCGTACGGCGTGGCAACGAGGTCGTGGGCCGGCACAACTCAACAGGTGAACTACGGGGGATGAGGGTCGTCGCGGCGAGGTCCTGGGCCTGCTGGCGGTGGCGCTGCTGGTCGCGGCCAGCACCTACTTCGTGGCTGGCGCTGCTCAGCGGGGGTTCGTCTTCGAGCCGGGGCTCGGGCTGGTCGGGGCCCGGAGGGCGGCCGCGGGCGGATCTCGCTGGGCCTGGGCGTGGTGTCGACGTTCGACCTGATTTTGCTCGGAAAGCTGGCGCCCAAGAACCTAGCCATCGCGATCCCGGAAACCGTCGCGCGGTCCCTGGCCGGGTCCACGCTGCTGTTCATCCGGGTCGGCAGCCCGGTGATCCGGCTGTTCGACGGGGCCGCAAAGGCGCTGCTCCAGCAGCTGGGGATCCCCCAATCCAGGAGGCGCACGGCAGCGCCGGCGCCGCTGGGCAGCACGCCGCCGAGGAGGGCGGCCTGCTCGGACGAGCCCTGGAGTTCGGAGAGCTGACTGCCGCCAACGTCATGGTGCCGCGCCCGCAGGTCGCGACCCTGCGCGAAGACGCCACCCGGCGCGCAACTGCGCGCGCTGCTGCAACGCACCGGCCACTCCTGGGCGCCGCTGGTCCGCGGCCCGCAGGAGACCGTGGTGGGGGTGTTGCCGGTCGAAGCGCTGCTGGATGTGCCCGCCGACCGGCGCGAGACCGTGCCAGTGAGCGTGCTAGCCGTTCCGGTCCTGCGGCTGCGCGAGACCGCGCCGCTGGCCGAGGTCGTCGCGCAAATGCGCCGCCTGCGCAGCCCGTTCGCTGCCGCGGTCGACGAGGCCGGCGACGACGTCGGCGTCCTGACCCTGGAGGACGATGTCGAGGAGCTCGTCGGCGAGGTCTACGACGAGTACGACCAACCCCAGCCCGACGCTCTCCTGCCTGCCCCGGACGTGCTGCCCGGCTCGATGCGGCTGCACGAGGTCGCCCAGCAGGCCGGGTGCGGCTGTCCGACAGCGACTACGACACCCTCGCCGGGCTGATCCTGACCCGGCTGGCCCGGCTGGCCCGGCTGGCCCGGCTGGCCCGGCTGGCCCGGCTGGCCCGGCTGGCCCGGCTGGCCCGGCTGGCCCGGCTGGCTCGGGTCGGCGACCAGGTCGACGTCGACGCCACAGTCAGCCGCGACGGCCAACCGGCCCCGGGGGCGGTGCAGCTGCGCGTGCGGTCCCTGCAGGGCCGGCGCGCAGGCGACGTGCAGTTGACCGTTCAGCCCGCTGTCGAGTCGTCGCCCGCGCATCCTGGGTCGAGTTCAGGACCGGGCTCGCGCTAGATCACGGATCAGGGGTCCGAGACCGGGGGCTCGGCGTAAGCACCGGCCTGGCGCTGCTGGTGACGGTGGCGCTGCTGTCAGCGAACGTGCTGTTCGTGGCCGCGGAGTTCGCGCTGCTCACCTCCCGCCGACACCGGCTGGAGCAGCTCGCCGCCGACGGGCGGCCCGGCGCCGCCGCGCTGGCCGGGGTCCGCGAGCTGTCGCTGATGCTCGCCGCCGCGCAGCTCGGCATCACCATGGCCTCCCTGGGCCTGGGCATCATCGGCGAACCGGCGATCGCGCACGCCCTCGAGCCGCTGCTCGAGACCGTCGGGCTGCCGGCCGGGGTCAGCTACGTCATCGCCTCTGCGATCGCCTTGTCGATCGTGATGTCCCTGCACATGGTCGTCGGCGAGATGATGTCGAGTCCTGGGCGATCACCCACCCGAAGACCGCCGCCTTGCGCCCGGCCGGGCCGTTCCGCGGCTTCGCGCTGGTGTTCCGGCCCGTCCTGCGGCCGATGAACGCACTCGCCAACGCCGTCGTCCGGCTGTGCGTGGTGACCCGATCGAGGAGCTCGTGGTCGCCCACCCTCAGCGACCTGGCGCTGCTGGTGCAGGAGAGCGCCGAGCGAGGCACGCTCCCGCCGGACGAGGGGGCGCTGCTGGGCCGGGCGCTGTCGCTGCACCGGCGGCCGTGCGCGCTGGTGCCGACGAGGCTGCTGGCCTGACCGTCGCCGGCCCAGGGCGGCCAGCAGACCCGCCTCATGGCGCCGAACGGCTGGTGAAGGACGCGACTGCGAACGCGCACCAGCGACCGCCGACGGCGTCGTAGTCGTGGCGCTGGGGCGGCATGGCTGACAGCGACGAGGAAGTACCCGTAGAAGTTGTCTTCGACATTGCTGATGACCTGTGGCGCCGGCGCACTCGTCTGCCCGCCGTGCCACAACCCGGGCAGCATCTCTGTCCCGGGCGTCCCCGACCTCACCACGAGCGTCGTGGGTGCCGTTACCGTGCTACAAGGCGGCACTGACCGGACGGCGACCGGAGCTGTCCTGCTCCGGGTGACCGCACAAACGGCACTCGCTCGGCGCGCCGCCCTCCGCGAGGCCGGCTGGTGGCCGCTGCTGCAGGCGTAGGCGCCAGAAGCCACTCACGGGCCCACACATCGGACGTGCGATGACGCCCCTCGCAGTCTTGCGTGATGCGTCCGCTCGGAGAACGACCTCGCGTCAGACGCCGACAAGTTGCTGAGCCAGCGCACACGGCGGAGGCGGAGACGTACAGGTCAGACGCCGCCACGCACGACAGCTGCAGCGAGCTCCTACACGAAACCGTGGTGCGGCGCCCGTCTTGGGCTTCACCGGCGGGTCTCGTGTTCACCTGCGCCTCCTCGGGGACGGCGCGCGCTCGGCGCGGCGAGGACCGGGCACCCGCGCGGCGGCCCGGCAGGGTCAGGCCGGACCGGGACCGCCGTCCTGGGCGGGGTCGTCGTCGCCCTTGGCGTCGTCGTCGAGCTTGCCGTCGAGGTCCTTGTCGAGCGCGCGCAGGCCGGCGTCCCAGTCGGTGCCGCCGGCCGCGACGAACGCCGCCGGGTCGTCGAGGTCGCTCGGTCCGGGGAGCAGGTCGGGGTGCGCCCAGAGGGCGTCGCGGCCATCGGTGCCGCGGGCCTTCGCCACCGCGGCCCACAGCGCTGCGGCCTCCCGCAAACGGCGGGGCCGCAACTGCAGGCCGACGAGCGCCGCGAAGGTCTGCTCGGCGGGGCCACCGGTGGCCCGCCGGCGTCGCACCGTCTCCCGCAGCTGCACCGCCGACGGCAGGCTCTGCGACGCCGACTCCACGACCGCGTCGACCCAGCCTTCGACGAGCGCGAGCGCCGTCTCCAGGCGGGCGAGCGCCGCCTGCTGGGCAGGGGTGGGCTGCAGGTCGAACATCCCCTCGCCCATGGCCCGCTGCAGGCTCTCCGGGTCGGCGGGGTCGAAGGAGCCGACGGCCCGCTCGATCGCCTGCGGGTCGACCTCGATGCCCCGGGCGTACGCGTCGACCGCGTCGTACAGGTGGGACTTGAGCCACGGGACGTGGGCGAACAGCCGCTGGTGCGCCGACTCGCGCAGCGCGAGGTAGAGGCGCACCTCGTCCAGCGGGACCTCCAGGCCGTCGCCGAAGGCGGCGAGGTTGGCGGGCAGCAGCGCCGCGCGGCCCTCGTCGCCGAGCGGCAGCCCGACGTCGGTGCCGCCGAGCACCTCGCCGGCGAGGGCGCCGAGCGCCTGCCCGACCTGGGCCCCGAACACCAGTCCACCGACCTGGCCCATGACGCCGCGCATCGCCCCGCCGAGGTCGGCTCCGGACATTCCGCCGATCATCGCGGCCATCTCCGGCGGCAGCCCCTCGGTCATCCCCGCCGGCAGGCCCTCGCCGAGCATCCCGCCGGACAGCCCCTGCTCGAGCGCGCCGCCCATGGCCGCCACCACGCGGGCGGCGACCGGGTCCACCAGCTGGCGCCAGGCCGGCAGGGTCGAGGTGAGCCAGCCGGTACGGGTCCAGGCCCGGGCCGTAGCGCCGCTGGCAGGCAGCGTCGTGACCGGGTCGAGCCACACGTCGGCCAGCCGGCACGCCTCCACGACGGCGGATGACTCCTCCGCGGTCACCGGCCGGTCACCCTGCCGGGCAGCGGTCTCCGCCACCTGGGTGGCGAGGTCCCAGTTGACCGGGCCGCCCGTCCAGGACATCAGGCGGCTCAGGGTGGCGAACACGTCGCCGCCGCCGAACATCGCGGACAGCCCGAACGGGTCGTTCCCCTCGGGCTCGTCGGGACGGTCGCCCGGACCGAACCCGAACGGCGGCCGGGTCATGGTCGACCTGCGCTGCTCATGGCTGCCACGCTATCCCCGGCGGCGTGGCCGGTCGCGCCGTGCGGGTGCGCCGTAGGCCGGACCGGGCACGACCGCAGCTCCTCGGGGCAGCCGCAGCAGCACGGCTGCCCTACCCTGCGTGCCGTGACCCGCCCCGTTCTACGCCTGTTGGCCCTGCGCGACAGCGCGCTGTCGGTCGAGGAGGTGCTGACCGCCGTCGACGACCCGGCCGCCGGGGGTGTCGTGTCGTTCACCGGTGTGGTCCGGGACAGCGACGGCGGCCGCGCCGTGCGCGAGCTGGAGTACGTCGCGCACCCGGACGCCGAGGCCGCACTCGAGCGGGTCGCGCAGCGCATCGCGAGCGACCTGCCGGTGCTGGGGCTGGCCGCGGTGCACCGCACCGGGCTTCTGCGGGTCGGGGAGGTGGCGGTCGTCGTCGCCGCGTCGGCGCCGCACCGGGGCGAGGCATTCGAGGGCGCCCGGCGTCTCATCGACGACCTCAAGGCGACCGTGCCGGTCTGGAAGCGGCAGGTGTTCCGCGAGGGCGACGAGGAGTGGGTCGGCACGCCGTAGGGTGCTTGTGGAGCAGGAGGGAGCGGATTGTGCCGATGTGGCTGGTGTGGCTGTGCCCCGTCCCGCTGGCGACGCTCGCGGCCATCGCCTGGACGGCCTGGTCCAACCGCACCCGCGGACCCGCCGACCCCGCCGACTCCGTCGCTGCCCACCAGCGCTTCCGCGCCGCGCTCGCGAACCGTCCGTCGGACCGGGCACCCCGGGTCTGACCCGCAGGGTTCCCGGCGCCGGCCCCTCGTACGGCATGCGCCGTGATCGCGCACGACTACCGTGAGTGGGGTGTCCCGGCGCAACCTCCCCCTGCTGCTGTCGAGTCTGCTCGCCGTGGCGCTGCTGCTCGGCGCGCTCGTCGCCCGGGTGCCGTACGTCGCGCTCGGCCCGGGCCCCACGTTCAACACTCTCGGCGAGGACGACGGCAAGCCGGTCATCGACATCGAGGGCCGCACGTCCTACCCGGGCGACGGGCACCTCGATCTGACCACCGTGGGGGTCCGGGCGCAGCTGTCGCTCGGTGAGGCGCTGGTCGGCTGGGTACGCCGGGACGAGGCGGTCGTGCCCCGCGAGCTCGTCTTCCCGCCCGGCCAGACCGACGCGCAGGTCGACGCGGAGAACATCCGCCAGATGGTCGAGTCGCAGGATGCGGCGATCACGGCCGCGCTCATCGAGCTGGGGATCCCGCTCGACGTCGTCGCCGCCCAGGTGGCGGTCGGCTCGCCGGCCGCCGGCGTGCTGCGGGACGGGGATGTGCTCAGCAGCATCGACGGGACGAAGGTCACCAACCCCGCGCAGCTGCGCACGCTCGTCTCCGACCGGGCGGTCGGCGCCCCGGTGACGGTCGGCTACCGGCGGGACGGACAAAACGCCGAGGCGGTGCTCACGTCGGCGGCATCGCCCGACGGCCCGCCGAGGCCGATCATCGGTGTCGCGACGAAGGTCAGCTACCCGTTCACCGTGAAGATCGCGCTCAAGGACGTCGGCGGCCCGAGCGCCGGGCTGATGTTCGCGCTCGGGATCGTCGACAAGCTCGAGCCCGGCTCGCTCACCGGTGGCAGCTATGTCGCGGGCACCGGCGAGATCAGCCCCGACGGCGCCGTACGGCCGATCGGCGGCATCCAGCAGAAGCTGCTCGGCGCCCGCGGCAAGGGCGCGACGGTGTTCCTCGTGCCCGCGGGCAACTGCGCCGCCGCCGCCGCCAACCGGCCCGCGGGCCTGCAGCTGGTGAAGGTGGCCAGCCTCGACGAAGCTGTGCAGGCCCTCGACACCGTCCGCGACGGCGGGACGCCCACCGGCTGCGCCTGAGGACCGCGTTCTCAGGACAGCGTCGCGAGCAGTGCCACCGCCAGCGCCGGCGCGAGGTCGGGGCCGGTGACCCGTTCGTCCTCGCCGTCGCCGGCCTCCCGCAGGCGCAGCACGGCCGCCCGCGTGCCATCGCGGACGACCCCGACGACCATCCGGACCTCGCGGGCCTGCGGGTGCGCGGCCGCAGCCGCGGGGTCCAGAGCCTCGAGCTCGGCCTCGACCGACGGTGGCAGCACCAGCACCTCGTGGGCCAGGACGACACCGAGCACGGCGTCGCCGAACGCGATGCCCGCCAACGCCTCGTCGAGCGGTCCGCCGCCGAGGGCGTCCTGCGCGACGGGCGTCAGGGAGCCCGGCTGCCCGGCCACGATGCCCATCGTCATGGCGAGCTGCGGCTCGGCGCGCAGCAGGTCCTCGGTGTCGACGAGGGCGAACAGCTGCGGCGGCTGGTCCCAGCCAGCCTCCGCCACGTGCGACTCGACCTCTGCGACGACGGACTGCAGCGCACTCATGTCCGCCATCCTCGCCCAGCAGCGGGGTCGTCCGGCGCAGGAGGGAACCGCGCCGGCTGTGGCAGGGTTGGAAAGGTAGCGACCGGGGGCAACGAGCGCCCGGCCTGGAGAGAGTGAGCCGCGTGGCCGTCCGCACCTCCCGGGCGGGGCTGCCAGCCCGTCCCCGCCTGGTCACTCCCGTGCTCGTCGGCGGCGCCCTCGTGCTCGCGCTCGGCGGCGCCGGTGTCTCGCTGTTCACCGACCTGCTGTGGTTCCGCAGCGTCGGCTTCGTCGAGGTCTTCTCGACGGTGCTGACCACCAAGCTCCTGCTGTTCGTCGGGTTCGGGCTGCTCATGGCGGTGCTCGTGGGCGCCAACATCACCGTCGCCTACCGGGTGCGCCCGCCGTTCCGGCCGATGAGCCTGGAGCAGCAGAACCTGGAGCGCTACCGGGTGGGTGTCGAGCCCTATCTCGTGCCGCTGCTGCTGCTCGCCTCCGGCGTCGTCGGGCTGTTCGCGGGGCTGTCGGCGTCGAGCAGGTGGCAGACTTGGCTGCTGTGGCGCAACCGCACCGACTTCGGCGTCCCCGACCCACAGTTCGCCCGCGACGTCTCGTACTACGCCATGACCTACCCGTTCCAGCGCTTCGTGCTGGGCTTCCTGCTCACGGCGGTCGTGCTGTCGCTGATCGCCGCGGCGGCCACGCACTACCTGTTCGGCGGGCTGCGCCTGCAGACGGCGGGGGAGAAGGTCAGCCCGGCCGCCCGCGCCCACCTGTCGGTCCTCGTCGGGGTCATCGTGCTGCTCAAGGCGGTCGCCTACTACCTCGACCGGTTCGGCCTGGCCTTCTCCGAGCGCGGGGTCGTGCAGGGCGCGTCGTTCACCGACATCAACGCCGTGCTGCCGGCGAAGAACATCCTCATCGGCGTCGCCGTCCTGTGTTCGCTGCTGTTCTTCGCCAACATCGTCGTACGCAACATTCTGCTGCCCGCGGGCGCGCTCGCCCTGCTCGTGCTGTCCGCGGTCGTGCTCGGCGGGCTGTTCCCCGCCTACACCCAGCAGTTCCGGGTCAAGCCCAACGAGGTCAACCGCGAGGCGCAGTACATCGCCCGCAACATCACGGCAACCCGGGCGGCGTACGGCATCGCCGACGCCGAGCTCACGCAGTACGACGCGAAGCAGGTCGCGACCCCCGCTCAGCTGCGCGCCGACACCGGCACCATCCCGAACGCCCGGCTGCTGGACCCCAACGTCCTGTCACCCACCTTCGAGCAGCTGCAACGCTTCCGCAGCTACTTCGGGTTCAACGCGCGGCTCGACATCGACCGCTACAACGTCGACGGCCAGCTGCAGGACTACGTGGTCGCCGCTCGCGAGGTCGACCAGAGCGGGCTGCAGCCCGACCAGCGCAACTGGATCAACCAGCGGCTGACGTACACGCACGGCAACGGCATCGCCGCGGCGCCCGCCAACCAGGTCGACAGCGAGGGCAAGCCCATCTTCGCCGTGGGCAACGTCCCGCCCAGCGGCCCGGGCGGTGCCCCCCTGCCGTTCCCGATCGACCAGCCGCGCATTTATTTCGGCGAGCTCTCGCCCAGCTACTCGGTCGTGAACACCTCGCAGGGCGAGATCGACGGGCCCGCCGTCGGCGACCAGCAGGTGACGTTCCACTACGACGGCGACGGTGGCGTCCAGCTGTCCGGAGCGGTGCGCAAGCTCGCCTACGCGCTGAAGTTCCGGGAGAAGAACCTGCTGCTGTCGGGCTCCATCAAGGAGCAGTCCCGCCTCATGTACACCCGCGAGCCGCGCGACCGGGTGAAGAAGGTCGCGCCGTTCCTGCAGCTCGACAGCGATCCCTACCCCGCCGTCGTGGCGGGCAAGGTGCTGTGGATCGTCGACGGCTACACGACCAGCGCCGGCTACCCGTACGCCGAGCGCCGCAACTTCGGCGACGTCACCCGGGATAGCTCCGCCACCAGCCGGCAGCCGCAGCAGCAGGTCAATTACATCCGCAACTCCGTGAAGGCCACCGTCGACGCCTACACCGGCGAGGTGACGCTCTACAAGTTCGGGCCGACCGACCCGGTGCTCGAGACGTGGGGCAAGGCGTTCAAGGGGATTCTGAAGAACTCCGACGAGATCAGCCCGGAGCTGCGGTCGCACTTCCGCTACCCGGAGGACCTGTTCAAGGTGCAGCGCGAGCTGCTCTCGCAGTACCACGTGCAGAACCCGGGAGCCTTCTACAACAAGGAGGACTTCTGGCGGGTGCCGGTCGATCCGGCGGCCGCCGCGAACCGCACAGCCCTGACCACGGACAGCAACCAGCCGCAGGCGCCGCAGGCCACCCCCGCCCAGGTGGCGACAGTGTCGACGTCGACCGCCGAGGACCAGCCGCCCTACTACGCGCTGCTGCAGTTCCCCGGCCAGCCGGCCGCGCGGTTCGCGCTGTCGACGTCGTTCGTGGCCAGCAACGGCGCCAACCTCGCGGCGTTCGCGTCGGTGAGCTCCGACGAGGCCGACTACGGCAAGATCCGCGTGCTGCAGCTGCCGCGCGGCGTCACGATCGACGGGCCCGGGCAGGTCGTCAACCAGTTCCTGTCCACCCCGGCGGTCGTGGAGTCGCTGTTCGCCCTGCAGCGCAACGGCACGGTGACCTTCGGCAACCTGCTGACGCTGCCGGTCGCCAACGGGCTGCTGTACGTCCAGCCGGTGTTCGTGCAGGCCCGCTCCGGCGCCAACGCGTTCCCCACACTGCAGCGGGTGATCGTCAGCTTCGGCAGCCAGACGGTGTCGCAGCCGACCCTGAGCGCGGCGTTGGACGCGTTGTACGCGGAGTTCGGGGACGCCACCCCGCCGCCGGCGACCCCGGCGCCGACCGGCGCGTCGCCCAGCCCCACGCCCAGCGCCCCGCCCGCCGACATCGCCGCCGCCATCACCGCCGCCGATCAGGCCTTCCGCGACGGGCAGGCCGCCTTCGGGCGCGGCGACTTCGCCGCGTACGGCGAGGCGCAGCAGCGGCTGCAGGCCGCGATCGCGCGCCTCACCGAGCTGCAGGGGGCGGCTGCCCCGGCAGCCAGCCCGGCGGGGTGAGGTCCCTCCGGCTCCCCACGGGCGGCGGCGTTTGCACCGCGGCCTGGGGTCACCTAGGCTGTGCTCACCGACGCGGGGTGGAGCAGCTCGGTAGCTCGCTGGGCTCATAACCCAGAGGTCGCAGGTTCAAATCCTGCCCCCGCTACAAGGAAGGTGCGGTTCAAGGGTCTGATCACCGGAGACGGAGGTCGGGCTTTTGATCGTTTGGCCGTCATGTGACCGTGAACGTGGCGGCACGAGCCGGCACGGTGGAGGACGACCGGCGCGCGCGAGGGCGCTCGCCGGGCGAGGTGGGGCCGGATAAGCTGGGCCCTCAGCCCGGCTCGGTGCGTCCGTTCGCCGGCCAGACCAGGGTCTGCGCCCCCCTGCTCGCTGGGTGGGGTGCGTACGAGCTGCGTCCGGCCAGCAGGAGCTGACGGACCGGCTGCAGTCGCGTGGCGGTCGGGCCCTGACCCTGCCCGGACCGCCCGGGCGCTGCCCGTGCTCAGGCGGACGCCGCGCGCCGGTTGAACTCGCCACCGACCTCCGCCGTACGGGAGCATGGAGACGTAGGGGCAGGCGGGTGCGCCGGCGCTGGACGGGGCAGCGTGCAGGAGAACCGTGCCCGACCCGCCGAGGAGCTCCGACGTGCCGACGAGAACCACGACCATCGAGCAGACGCCGATCCGTTGGCTGGAGCAGGGGACCGGCGCACCCGTGGTCCTGGTGCACGGCATCCCGACCTCGCCGGCGCTGTGGCGGCACGTCGTGCCGCTGCTGCCCGACCTGCGCGTGCTGGCGTTCGAGATGACCGGGTACGGCGACAGCATCCCGGCCGGTAAGGGTCGGGACATCTCCGTCGGTGCGCAGGCCGACCGGCTCAACGCCTTGATCGAGCACCTGGACCTCGGGCCCGTGACGCTGGTGGGGCACGACCTGGGCGGCGGTGTCGTGCACATCGCGGCGGTCCGCCGGCCGGACCTGTGCGCCGGCTTGATGATCACGAACGGGATCGGCTACGACTCCTGGCCCATCCCCTCGGTCAAGGCCATGCGGGCGACGGCCCCGGTGCTGTCCCGACTGCCGGCTGCCGCGTTGAAGCCGGTCCTCGGCCTCCTGCTCGCGCGGGGGCACAACGACGCCTCGGTGGCCAAAGAGTCGCTCGGCGTGCACCACCGGCCGTACGCCGAGCACGGCGGTGGCGTGGCCATGGCCCGCCAGGTCAGCGCGCTCGACGTCCAGGACACGCTCGCCGTCCAGGATCGGCTGCCGACGCTGGACGTGCCGGCCCGCATCGTCTGGGGGGTTGCGGACACGTTTCAGAAGATCGAGTACGGCGAGCGCTTCGCCCGCGACCTCGGCACGACGGTGCGGCGGATTGAGGGCGGCAAGCACTTCACGCCAGAGGACCACCCCGAGGTCGTCGCCGAGGAGATCCGCGGCCTGGTCGCGGAGGTGGCTGCCCGATGACCGGGACGTGGACGTGGTGGTGCTCGACGTGCACGACGCCGTCCACCGTCGGGGTGCGCGGCTCATGCGCAGCAGATCGTCGACAGCTCCGAGCGGAACAGGCCCGCGGGATCCGCGGGGCCTCGCTCATCGTCACGCACCGCGTGCCGATGAGCGCGTCTACGTCAACATTCCGAAGCTGGTCGTCGGCAAGATGCCCTGGGGCGACCGCCCGACCGCAGCGGACGCCCGCAGCAAGCTCGGGACGCCGGCATCGCAGATCGACGCGCTGTACCGCAGCCACGCCCCCACCGGCGCCGGGTGACCCGCCGGCTTGCGTCGGCTCCGGCCTCCGGGTGCGGGCGGTTCAGCTGACAGGTCGGCTGCGCAGGTCAGGCCGGCCGGCCTCCTCGTCGCTCAGGACGATGAGCTCGGCTCCCTCGGGATAGACGCCGACGAGCCGCAACCGGCCGCCCGTGGCCTGCACGTAGCGGTGCAGTGTCGAGACGCGGATGTCCCCGCGGCGCTCCAGCTTCGACACGTCGGACTGGGTGATTCCGAGTCTTTCCCCGACCGCGTTCTGGGTCAGCCCGCGGCGCGACCGGAGCTCCGCGAGCCGTACTCCAGGACCATGCCCGTCCGGCTCTTCCGGCGCGTTCCGGTTCCGCAACCCGGTGATCCACGCTGGCCAGAGCTTGCTCGTCCCGTACATGGGGTGCGCATCGCACAGTGCCAGCACGGTGTCCGCGAGGCCCCCGAAGGGATCCACGGCGAGCGCGCGTGTCAGTGGGGCCCAGTCTGCGAGGTCGCCGCGGTTGAGAAGGTCGTCGAGCGCCGCCCGTCCCAGCTGGTCGACGGGGGTGTCCGGTGCGTAGTCCAGGTGCCGGTGGACCATCACGGCGTCTGTCCCGCGACGAGGTCGAGGACGCCGGCTGCCAGCCGTCGGCACGCTCCGGTCACGTTGTCCCAGTCGCGCCATCGCGGCTCCAACCTTCGATAGTGGCGCAGGTCCACCTGGTCGAAGTCGTAGGGCGTCGGCTCCGCCAGCTGTTTGACCACCTGGGTGGAGATGCGCTGGCTGCCTGGTCCGCGCTGGTCCTCGTAGTAGTGGTCCATGGACAGCACGACGGCCGGCGCCTGCTCGTGCAGCCGCTCGCCGAGGGCGACCAGGTCCAGGTAGTCGCGTGTGGCGTTGCGCATCAGGACCAGCCACGCCTTCACGCGCGCGGCCTCGGCCAAGGTGGGGACGGTGAGGTGACGCCCGCCGATCCGGAGCTCCTCGACCTCCAACGGACGGCGGCGGATGAGTTGGCGGATGCCGGTCTCGATCCCGTCGAGACTGCCGAGGATCAGCACCGGGCGCCGTGTCCGTGCCGTGACCCAGCCGTCGCTGCTCTCGAGGGCCTCGAGGACGTCGTCGAAGCGTTCCCGCAGATCGGTGAGGACGTGGTCGTGGTCGTGGTCGTGGTCGTGGTCGTGGTCGAACGAAACGCGGTGCCCGGCATGAGACGCGGCGGCGCTGCCGCCGACCAGCACCGCCTCCGGGACCAGCTCCTGCAGGCGCGCCGCGGCCTCCAGCACGCGGCGAAATTCCGGGGGGCTGTCGGACGACGTGCCGGGACGAGGACCGCCCACGCCGGTGCCGCCTCTCCTCGGGCAGTGACTGCGATCACTTTAATGCCGGAACTGCAGCCCCGGGCGGGCCTTCGTCCGGCGTCCAGCGCCCGCAGCGGGACAGGACGCCTCCATCTCCGGCTGTCGGGCCTGGCCGGCCCGCGTGCGGCCCGCCGCGGCCTGCAGGACTGCGGCCTGCACCGCGCCAGCACCCGTAGGGCGTCTTCCGTCGCCTCAGCGGCGCCGCAGGGCCCGGACCACCAGCAGAGCGAGCAGCAGCACCGCCGCGAACGGAGCGAGCCGCTTGGCGACGGGCGCGCCCGCAGTGCCCAGCAGGTCGATGGGCTCGGCCGGCCGCCGGGGCCGACCGGGCGTGGCGGAGGTGCCGACCGCCGCGTCCGTCGCGAGCGACGTGAGCGGCGCGACCGGAGGCGGCGCGGCGCTGGTCGTCCCGGCGGCTGCCGGCGCCGTGCCGGTCTGCGGGCTGCCGGCAGCCGGGGGTGGCGTCGCGGCGCCCCCCGCGCCGGCCGCCTGGTCGACCGCGGCGGCCGTCGCGGTCGCGGCGCGCGCGTCGTCCTGGATCTCCTCGGACAGGCAGGCCGCGAACTGGTCGACGAGCTTGCCGCTCACGTCGGCGAGGACGCCGCGCCCGAACTGGGCCGGCTTGCCGGTGATCGACAGGTCGGTGTCCACCTCCACGTCCGTCTCCTCACCCCGCTGCACGAGCCGGCAGGTGATGAGCGCCTTGGCGGTGCCGGTGCCGCGCGTCTCCTTGCCCGTGCCCTCGATGACCGCCACGTGCGCCACGTCGTCCTGCGACAGGATCGTCGCCGTCCCGCCGTAGGTGAGGTTGATCGGGCCGAGCTTGACCTTGACGGTGCCCGTGAATCTGTTGCCGTCGACGTCGGTCAGGGCCGCGCCCGGCATGCACGGGGCGATCCGCTCGACGTCGAGCAGCACACGCCAGGCCGTGTCGACCGACGTGGGGACGGTGAACCGGTTCTCGAGCTTCACATCTTCCTCCAGGACGACGACCGATCGAGCTGCGCGCCGGTGGGCCGCGCACAGCGTCCCCGCGGACCACGGCCGCCCGGGCACGGCCGTGCGACGTCCGACGAAGCCGCCGGCGAGCATCCTGCACCCTGCGGCCCCGGTCGGCGGCGGGTGCCCCGGGGCGCCGGGCTTGCCATCTGCCTGCGCGTGCCTCATGGTGCCCGCCGAGGAGCACGCGAGGAGCAGCACGTGCCGGTGTCGACGTCAGAGGTCGCGCTCGATCGCGGCCGACAAGGAGAGGTCCGTCCATGAGCATTCTCGGCACCCGGGTGGTGCGTACGGAGGACCCGCTGTTCCTCACGCGGGGCGCGGTCTACACCGACGACCTCACCGACCCGCAGCTCGTCGGTGCGCTGCACGCGACGCTGGTGCGCTCGACCGCGGCGCACGCCCGGATCCTCAGCGTGGACGCCAGCGCCGCCCTCGACGCCCCGGGCGTGGTGGCCGTCGTCACGGCAGCGGACCTGGCCGAGCTGGCGCCGGTGCCCCCACCGGTGCCCCTGTTCAACCAGGCGATGGTCCGGCCGTGGCTGGCCGACCAGGTGGTGCGGTTCGTCGGCGAGCCGATCGCCGTCGTGCTCACCGAGGAGCGCTACCAGGGGGAGGACGCGGCCGAGCTCGTGTCGGTCGACCTCGAGCCGCTCGAGGCGGTGGTGGGCCCGGCGAAGGCCGCCACCGACCGGGTGCTGCTGTTCCCCGAGGCCGGGACCAACACCGTCGTCACCTTCGGCGAGGACGCCCCGGCCGACCTGTTCGCCGACTGCGAGGTCGTGGTACGCCAGGACCTCGTCAACCAGCGGGTGGCCCCCGCGCCGCTGGAGACCCGGGCGGCCGCGGCCGCCTGGGGGGACGACGGCCGGGTGACGCTGTGGTGCTCCAACCAGGGCGCACAGACCGTCCGGGCGCAGGTGTCGCACTGGCTGGGCATCGACCCGGCGGTGGTGCACGTCCGGACCCCGGACGTCGGCGGCGGGTTCGGCGCCAAGATCGGTGCCGACCCCGAGTTCGCCCTGGTCGCCTGGCTCGCCCGGCACGTCGGCCGTCCGGTGCGCTGGGCCGAGACCCGCTCGGAGACCATGACCGGGATGCTGCACGGCCGCGGCCAGGACCAGCGGATCGCGATCGGCGGCCGGCGGGACGGGACGGTCACCGCCTACTCGCTGGAGGTGCTGCAGGACGCCGGCGCCTACCCGCGGCTCGGCGCGGTGCTGCCGTCGCTGACGCTGCTGCTGTCCGCGGCCGTCTACGCGATCCCCAAGCTGCATGCGCAGGCCCGCAGCGTCGTCACGACGACCACCTCCACGGGGGCCTACCGCGGCGCGGGGCGCCCGGAGGCGACGTTCGCGGCCGAGCGGGCCATGGACCTGTTCGCTGCGGAGATCGGCATGGACCCGGCCGAGGTGCGGCGCCGCAACCTGCTGCCGCGCTTCACCGAGCCGCACACCACGCTGACCGGGGCGACGTACGACACCGGCAACTACGAAGGCGCCCTCGACCTGCTGCTCGAGGCGGCCGACTACACCGGGCTGCGGCGCCAGCAGGCCGAGCGGCGCGCCCGCGGCGACGTCCGGCAGCTCGGCGTGGGCCTGTCGGTCTACGTCGAGATCACCGGGGCCGGGCTGGAGGGGCCGGCCGAGGACGCCTCCCTCGAGGTGCACCCGGACGGGACCGCGACGGTGCTCACCGGCACCTCGCCGCACGGCCAGGGGCACGCCACGGCCTGGGCGATGCTCGCCAGCGACCAGACCGGCATCCCGATGGACCGGATCACGGTCCTGCACGGCGATACCGACCTCGTGGCGAGCGGCGGCGGGACGATGGCGTCCCGGAGCCTCCAGCAGGGCGGCGCCGCCGTCCACCAGGCCGCCCAGGAGCTCGTCGTGCTCGCGAAGCAGCGGGCCGCCGACCTGCTCGAGGTCGGGGTGGACGACCTGGTGCTCGACCCCGCACGGGGCGGGCTGCACGTGGCGGGAGACCCGAGCAGCGGGGTGACCTACGCCGAGCTCGCCGCCGCCGAGCAACTGCTCGTCCGCACGACGTTCACCGCCGCCGCGTCCACCTTCCCGTTCGGTGCCCACCTCGCGGTCGTCGAGGTCGACACCGAGTCCGGGAAGGCGACGCTGGAGCGCTTCGTCGCGGTGGACGACGCGGGCCGCATCCTCAACCCGCTGCTGGCGGAGGGGCAGCGGCACGGCGGGATCGCCCAGGGCGCGGCCCAGGCGCTGCTGGAGGAGGTGCTCTACGACGAGGACGGCAACCCGCTCACCTCGACGTTCGCCGACTACCCCTTCGTGTCCGCGACGGAGCTGCCCAGCTTCGAGCTGGTGGCCATGGAGACCCTGACGACGGTCAACCCGTTGGGCGCGAAGGGGATCGGCGAGTCCGGGACGATCGGGGCGGGCCCGGCCGTGCAGAACGCCGTGATCGACGCCGTGTCCCACCTGGGAGTGCGGCACATCGACATGCCGACGACGCCGATGCGCGTGTGGAGCGCGATCCGTGCGGCGGCTGGGAGGACATCGGTATGAAGGTCTCGATGACGGTGAACGGTAGGGCGCAGGCGCAGGAGGTGGAGCCACGGCTGCTGCTGGTGCACCACCTGCGGGAGAACCTCGGGCTGCGGGCGGCCAACGTCGGCTGTGACACCTCCTCGTGCGGCGCCTGCACGGTGCTGGTGGACGGGGCGGCCGTGAAGTCCTGCACCGTGCTCGCCGTGCAAGCCGAGGGCGCGCAGGTCACGACGTTGGAGGGGCTCGCGGACGCGGACGGCACGCTGCACCCGGTGCAGGCCGCCTTCCGCCAGGAGCACGGCCTGCAGTGCGGGTTCTGCACCTCGGGGATGGTGATGGCCTCCGTCGGGCTGCTCGCGGAGCAACCGCGGCCCGACGAGCGGGCGGTGCGGGAGGCCCTGGAGGGCAACCTGTGCCGGTGCACCGGCTACCACAACATCGTCCGCTCGGTGCTCGCGGCGGCCGACGCGATGCCGGCGGGACAGCCGTGATCCCCGCCCCGTTCGACTACGCCCGCGCCGGCAGCGTCGAGGAGGCGCTCGGCCTGCTCACCGAGCACGGCGAGGACGCCAAGCTGCTCGCCGGGGGGCACTCCCTGCTGCCGCTCATGAAGCTGCGCCTGGCGTTCCCCAGCGTGCTCATCGACGTCGGCCGGTTGACCGACCTGTCCTACGTGCGGGTCGAGGGCGACGAGGTCGCGATCGGCGCGCTGACCCGCGACCACGACCTGGAGACCTCGGAGGTGCTGCGCGCGGAGGCCCCGCTGCTGGCCCACGTCGCCAGCCAGGTCGGCGACCCGCAGGTGCGGGCCCGGGGCACCCTCGGTGGGTCCCTCGCGCACGGTGACTCGGCCTCCGACCTGCCTACGGCCGTCCTGGCGCTCGGCGGGACGCTGGTGGTGCGCGGCCCCTCGGGCACCCGCTCGGTGCCGGCGACCTCGTTCTTCCTCGGCTTCCTGCAGACCGCGCTGGCGCCCGACGAGATGCTCGTGGAGGTCCGCGTCCCGCGCACCGGCACGCTCGGCTGGGGCTACCAGAAGTTCACCCGCCGCGCCAACGACTGGCCGATCGTCGCGGCCGCGGCGGTCGACGGCCGGGTCGCGCTGGCCAACATGGGCGGCACCGTGCTGCGGGCGACCTCGACCGAGCAGGCCCTGGCCGGCGGCGCCCCGGTGGCCGAGGCCGCGCAGCTCGCCGACCGGGAGACCTCGCCGGGGGCGGACATGCACGCGGACGTCGAGTACCGCAGGCACCTGGCCCGGCTGCTCACCCGCCGGGCCCTGGAGGACGCGGCCGGGCCCGCCCCCGTGGGCTGAGCCCCCCGGGCGGCCCGTCCTCCGGGTCGCGGCGCCGGCGTCCAGGCCGCAGGATGCCGGCATGCGGGTAGCGGTGGCGGGGGCGTCCGGGTTCGTCGGACGCCGGCTCTGCCCGGCGCTGGAGGAGGCCGGCCACGAGGTGCACGCGGTGACCCGGCACCCCGACACCTACCGTGGGGCCGGCAAGGCGGTGTACGGCGACGTGCACGACGCGGGTTCCCTCGAGGCCGCGCTCGAGGGCTGCGACGCCGCCTACTACCTGGTGCACTCCCTGGACGACGCCGACTTCCTGCGGCGCGACGCGGAGGCGGCCAGGACCTTCGCCGCCGCCACGGGCAAGGCCGGGCTGCGGCGGATCGTCTACCTCGGCGGGCTCGGCGACGACGCCGACGATCTGTCCGCGCACCTGCGCAGCCGCCGGGAGGTCGAGCGGCTGCTCGGCAGCGGCGGGGTGCCCGTGACGACGCTGCGGGCGGGGATCATCGTCGGCTACGGCGGCATCTCCTGGGAGATGACCCGCCAGCTCGTCGAGCACCTGCCGGTGATGGTCACCCCGCGCTGGGTCCGCACCCGTACCCAGCCGATCGCCGTCGCCGACGTCGTCCGCTACCTCGTCGGGGTGCTGACGGTGCCGGGGCAGGACTCCCGGGCGTACGACGTCGGGGGTACGGAGGTCCTCGAGTACCTCGAGATGCTGCGCCGGGTCGCGACCCTCGAGGGCCGCACGATGATCGTCTTCCCGGTGCCGCTGCTGACTCCCCGGCTGTCCTCGCGGTGGCTGTCCCTGGTCACCGACGTTGACGTGCAGACCGGCCGGTCGCTCATCGACTCGATGAGCAACGAGGTGGTGGTGCGCGACGGCAGCATCCGCAGCCTCGTCCCGTTCGAGCCGATGGACTACGACGCGGCGGTGCTGCAGGCGCTCGGCGAGCGGGCCCGGGCCCGGCGCGAGGAACAGCGCGCGTGAGGCGGCCGTCCCGCCGGCAGGTGGTGGCCGCGCTGCCGGCCTGGCTCGTCGAGAAGGTCCCGCGGGACCACCGCGAGCCCGACGCCGCCTTCCACCGGCGGCGCCGGGTCGTCGCCGGGGTCTCCCTGGCCGGGGCCGGCCTGCTCGGCGTGTCGCTGTCGACCCGCCCCGACTCGTGGGAGTTCTACGCGCTCACCCTCGGCGTGGCCGGCACGTGGGTCGCCGGCGGGTTCGCCTCCGGGCCGCTGCACCTGGGCTGGATGCAGGCGCGGGACGACACGCTGCGGCGGCCCGTGCTCACGCCCGTGCTCACCGGCGTGGGCGCGTTCGGGGTGTTCTACGGCTGCGCCTACGTCGCCCGCCAGATCCCGGTGCTCAACGACGCGATCTCCTCGATCCTGTCCTACGCCCACCAGGGCAGTACGCCGCTGGTGCTGCTCACCACCCTGGCCAACGGCGCCGCGGAGGAGGTCTTCTTCCGCGGGGCGCTGTACGCCGCCCTCGGTGAGGGACACCCGGTGACGCTGTCCACCGCCGTCTACGCCCTGGCCACGGTGAGCACGTGCAACCCGGCGCTGGTGCTCGCCGCCGCCGCCATGGGCACGCTGCTGGGCGCGCAGCGCCGCGCCTCCGGCGGCATCCAGGCGCCGGTGCTCACCCACCTGACCTGGTCCACGCTCATGCTGCGCTACCTGCCGCCGCTGTTCGCCGACCGGTCCGCGCCGTCGCCCCGGTCCTAGCCAGCGCCACGCTTGCCCGTCCGGCCGAGGGCGGGCATGCTCGCCTCTTCCCCGGCGACCCCTTGCACGGAGGCACCGCATGGCCCTTGAACCCCCCGCCATCCCTGGGAGCGCTGTCACCCGGCGCACGCTGCTTGCCCTCGGCGCCGGCGCCGCCACGGTCGCGGCGCTTCCTGGCCGGGCCCTCGCGGCCGCCGCCGGCCCGGACGACGTCGCCCCCGAGCTCATCGAGACGCCGATCGCGGAGCTCCGGGACAGACTGCGCAGCGGGCGGGCGACCTCGGCCGGGCTGGTCCGGGGCTACCTGCGCAGGATCGCGGCCGTCGACAGCAGCGGCCCGTCGATCAACTCCGTCATCGAGCTCAACCCGGACGCCGCGGAGATCGCCCGGCAGCGCGACGCGGAGCGCGCGGCCGGCCGGGTCCGTGGCCCGCTGCACGGCATCCCGGTGCTGATCAAGGACAACATCGCGACGGGCGACCGGATGCAGACCACCGCCGGATCGCTGGCGCTGGTCGGTTGCCAGCCGGGCACGGACGCGACCGTCGCGCGCCGGCTGCGGGAGGCGGGCGCGGTGCTGCTCGGCAAGACCAACCTGTCGGAGTGGGCCAACTTCCGCGGCTACGGCTCGTCGAGCGGCTGGAGCGGTCGTGGCGGGCTCACCCACAACCCGTACATCCTCGACCGTTCCGCGTCCGGCTCCAGCTCCGGCTCGGGCGCGGCGATCTCGGCGAGCCTGGCCGCGGTCGCCCTGGGCACCGAGACCGACGGGTCGATCCTGTCACCGGCGGCCGCCTGCGGCCTGGTCGGCATCAAGCCCACGGTCGGGCTGACCAGCCGGGCCGGGGTCATCCCCATCGCGCACAGCCAGGACACCGTCGGGCCGATGGGCCGCACGGTCACCGACGTCGCCCTCACTCTCGGCGCACTGGTCGGCCCGGACCCGCGCGACCCGGCCACCGGCGACAGCGCCGGCCGGTTCTTCCGCGACTACACCCGGTTCCTGCGCCCGGGTGCGCTCCGCGGCGCCCGCCTCGGGGTCCCGCGCCGCGGGTTCTGGGGCTTCGACGACGTCACCGACGCCGTCACCGAGGAAGCGCTGCGGGTGCTGCGCGGCCTCGGCGCCACCCTGGTAGACGCGGAGTTCCCCGACCTGGACGAGATCGCCGCCTCGGACGCGGAGATCACCGTGCTGCTGTACGAGTTCAAGCAGGACGTCAACGCCTACCTCGCCGCGCTGCCGGCCCGGCGCGGCTGCCCGGGTAACCTCGCCGACCTCATCGAGTTCAACCGGGACCACGCGCGGCAGGAGTTGCAGTACTTCGGCCAGGAGCTGTTCCTGCTGGCACAGAAGACCGACGGGCTCGACAGCCCAGTCTACCGCAAGGCGCTCGCCGAGGAGCGACGGCTCGGCCGCGGCGCCGGCGTCGACGCGATGCTGCGCCGCCACGACCTGCAGGCGATCGTCGCGCCGACGATGGGCCCGGCCGGCCGGATCAACCTCGACGGCGGCGAGGAGTACGCGGGCGGCTTCACCACCACCGTGATCGCGATCGCTGGCTACCCGGGGGTCACCGTGCCGATGGGCTTCGTCGACGGCCTGCCGCTCGGCCTGAGCTTCCTGGGCACCGCCTACAGCGAGCCGACGCTGCTGGCCTACGCCTACGCCTACGAGCAGGCCACCCACCTGCGGCACGCGCCGCACTACCGGCGCACCGGCGGCCCGGCGGCGGCGACGTCCGGCGAGGCGACGGCTGCCGGGGCGCGCGGCGGCGTCCGGCTGGGCCGGCTCTGACGTCGACGGCTCGTTCAGGTCGGGTTCAGGCCCGTTCTGTCACCCTTGGGGAGTAACCCGTAACCCGCACGTACGCCGGCCCTGACCCGTTCCGGAGACCCCCTCATGACCCAGACCGCCGCAGACCCCGCTGTCGCCACCCGGGAGCACACCACCGGCGCTGCCCGCGCCCTGCGCCTGCTCCTCGGCGCGGTCGGCCTGCTCATCCTGCTGCAGGGCCTGTGGGCCGGGATCTTCCTGGAGCACGACGGGGGGCGCGACGCCGCGGGGAGCTGGATCGACGTGCACGCCCGGGGCGCGGACCTCGCCATCGTGCTGTCCGGCGCCGCGACCGTGCTGGCCTTCGTGCGCCTTCGTGAGCGCAGGGACCTATGGCTGGGGACGGCGGCGCTGACGGTGCTGCTCGTGCTCGAGGGCTACCTCGGCGGCCTGATCCGCGACCAGGGCAAGGACACCCTGACGGCCGTGCACGTCCCGCTCGCCATGGCCCTCATGGGGCTCGCCGTGTGGCTGCCGCTGCGCAGCCGCCCGCCGGGCTGACGGCGCCCGGGTCAGGACCAGCCGTGGTCGCGCCGTAGCGCGGCGGCGACCAGCTCGAAGCGCCGCCGGTCAAGCACCGCGCCCTCCCGCCGGATGCCGTCCTCGTCCAGGCTCAGCACCCGGTCCAGGCGCACCCAGCTCGGTCGGTGCTCGCGATCCCAGGCGCCAGAGCCCAGGGCCAGCCAACCGGGCTGGCCGTCGCGCTCGGCCTGGCTCGACAGTAGGAGGCCGAGCAGGGTCCGCGCGTCGCGGCCCACCACCAGCACCGGGCGGTCCTTGCCCCGGGAGGCGTCCTCCTCGTACGCCACCCAGGCCCACACCACCTCGCCCGGATCGGCCCGGCCGTCCAGGTCGGGCGCGTAGGCCAGCTGTCGGGCGGAGCGGCGCGCCGCCGGCGGCCTGGCGGGACGACGTTGCGGCCGGTTCTGGACCTGTCGCAGGACCGTCGGCGCCTCGCGGGCGGCGATCCGCGCGAGCCTGCTCAGGGCATCCCGCCAGACTCCCGCCACGCAACGACTCTACGGCTGCTCCCGGTAGCGTCGAGCGCCTGCCGCCGACCGAGAACGGAGCCCGATGCCGATGCCCGCCGCCGGGGCGCGCCCCCGCGCGCTGCTGCTCGAGAGCATCCACGACGACGCGGCGTTCACCCTGCGCGAGGCCGGGTTCGACGTCGAGCGGGTCGCGGGGGCGCTCGCCGAGGACGAGCTGGTCGCCGCCCTGCCGGGCGTCGCCGTGCTCGGCCTGCGGTCCAACACCCAACTGACGGCGCGGGCCGTGGCGTGCGCGGGCTCGCTCGTCGCGGTCGGCGCCTTCTGCATCGGCACCAATCAGATCGACCTGCCGGCGTGCTCGGCCGCCGGCGTCGCGGTGTTCAACGCGCCGTTCTCCAACACCCGCAGCGTGGTCGAGCTCGCGCTGTCGGAGATCATCGCGCTCACCCGGCGGCTCACCGACAAGAACGCCGGCATGCACGCGGGGATCTGGGACAAGTCCGCGGTCGGCAGCCACGAGGTGCGCGGTCGTCGGCTTGGCATCGTCGGCTACGGCAACATCGGCAGTCAGCTGTCGGTGCTCGCGGAGTCCCTCGGCATGTCGGTGCTGTTCTACGACAGCGCCGACAAGCTGGCCCTGGGCAACGCCCGTCGCTGCGGCACGCTCGAGGAGCTGCTCGCGGAGGCCGACGTCGTGACGCTGCACGTCGACGGCCGGGCCGGCAACAGCGACCTGTTCGGGGAGGAGCAGTTCGCCCGGATGCGGGCCGGCGGCATCTTCCTCAACCTCTCGCGCGGCTTCGTCGTCGACCACGCCGCCCTGCGCGCGCACATCCTGAGCGGGCACCTCGCGGGCGCCGCGGTCGACGTCTTCCCGGTCGAGCCCAAGAGCAAGGGCGACCCGTTCGTCTCCGAGCTGCGCGGGCTGCCCAACGTCATCCTCACCCCGCACGTCGGCGGGTCCACCGAGGAGGCGCAGCAGGACATCGGCGCGTTCGTGGCCGGCAAGCTGCGCGACTACATGCACGCCGGCACCACGTCGCTGAGCGTCAACCTGCCGCCCGTCTCGCTGCCGCAGACCCCCGGCGCGAAGCGGCTGCTGCTGCTGCACCAGAACACCCCCGGCGTGCTCGCGACGGTCAACGGCGTGCTCGCCGAGCACGACATCAACATCGAGTCCCAGATGCTCGGGACCCGCGGCCCGCTCGGGTACGTCGTCACGGACGTCCTCGACGCCGACGGCGTCATGGACGTGCTCGCCGGCATGCCGGAGACCGTCCGGCTGCGGGTGCTGAGGTGAACGGGCCGGTGCCGGCCGTGGCCGGCCACGCGAGCCTGCCCGGTGACGCGAGCCTGCCCGACGCGGCCCCCGGCGGCGGGCGCCTGCCGGAGGCGCTGCTCCGGGACCTGCGGGCCGCGGTCGGCGAGGGGCACCTGCTGCTCGACGCCGACCTGCGGGCGTCGTACGAGCGGGACTGGACGGGGCGCTTCGGTGCCCCGGCGGGCTGTGTCGTGCGCCCCGCCGACACCGCCGGGGTCGTCGCGGTGGTGCAGGCCTGCGCCGCAGCCGGGGTGCCTCTGGTCACGCAGGGCGGCAACACCGGGCTCGTCGGCGGGGGCGTACCGGCCGGGGGAGAGGTCGTGCTCAGCCTGCGTCGGCTCACGGCGTTGGGCGAGGTCGACCGCACCTCCGGGCAGGTCACCGCAGGCGCCGGCGTGACGCTCGCCGCCCTGCAGCGGCATGTACGTGCCGCCGGGCTCGACTTCGGTGTCGACCTGGCCGCCCGCGACTCGGCGACCGTCGGCGGCCTGGTGGCCACCAACGCCGGCGGCATCCGGGTGCTGCGCTACGGCAGCATGCGCGCCCAGCTCCTCGGCGCCGAGGCAGTGCTCGCCGACGGCTCGATCGTCAGCCGGATGGGCGGGCTGCTCAAGGACGGCACCGGCTACGACCTCGTGGCGCTGCTCGCCGGAAGCGAGGGCACCCTCGGGGTGCTCACCGCCGCCCGACTGCGCGTCGTGCCGCTGCTCCGGGCCGGCTGCGTGGCGCTGCTGGCGATGGAGAGCACGCAGGCCGCCGTCGAGCTGCTGCCGGTGCTGCGCGAACGGCTCCCGCATCTCGCCGCGGCCGAGCTGTTCTACGACGCGGGCCTGCAGCTCGTCCGCCGGCACGCCGGCCTGCCGGCGCCGTTCGACGCGCTGTCCCCGACCCCCGACCTCCGCGGCGACGAGCCGGCCTACCTGCTCCTGGAGTGCCTCGACCGCACCGACCCGACCGACGACCTGCTCGCCGTCGTCGCCGAGGCAGCCGGCCTGCTCGACGCGCGGGTCGCCTCCGACGTCGCCTCCGCGCGTGCGCTGTGGGCCTACCGCGAGGCGCACACCGAGTCGATCAACGCCGAGGGGGTGCCCGTCAAGCTCGACGTGTCGGTGCCGGTCGCCGAACTGGCCGGGTTGGTCGCCCGGCTCCCCGAGGTGATCGCCGAGGTGGCCGCAGGCGCCCGGACGGTGCTGTTCGGCCACGTCCACGAGGGCAACCTGCACGTCAACGTCCTGGACGCGACCGAGCAGCACCACGAGGTCACCGAGGCCGTGCTGCGGGCGGTCGCGGCGCTCGGCGGCAGCATCAGCTCCGAGCACGGCGTCGGGCGGGCCAAACCAGAGTGGCTGCACCTGTCGCGCTCCGCGCCGGAGATCGCCGCGATGCGCGCGGTGAAGCGGGCCCTCGACCCGCAGGGGCTGCTCAACCCTGGCGTGCTGTTCCGCTGAGGCGCACCTGCCGGCGAGAATTGCCGACCCGCGGCAGGCGGCGGTTCGACGCCGCGCTCACAAGGGCGTGCTGACGATCCCGTAATCGCGGATCTTGCGGTAGATCGTGGCCCGGGACATGCCGAGCGCCCGGGCGGCCCCGGCCTTGTTGCCGTGCGCGTCCTGCAGGCCGCGGACGATGGCGTCGCGTTCGATGGACTCCAACGGGGTCAGCCGCCGCCGGGTGAGGGACTGGATCTCCGGCGGAAGGTCCTCCGGCTGGATGGCGCCGGCCCGGCGCAGCCGCAAGACCCAGCGCAACGACTCGAGGACCTGGGCGATGTTTCCGGGCCAGCTCGCGCGCAGGAGCAGCTGCATGGCCTCCGGGGAGCAGGTGAGCCGGCCGCTGCAGCCCAGTCGCCGCAGGAAGAACGGCACGAGCTGCTCCACGTCGGCGACGTGGTGGCGCAGCGGAGGCACCTGCACGGTGCTGGGGAACATCCGCAGCAGCTGCGCGAGCTCCGGCCGCGGCGGCTCGGGGGACACGGCGACCGCTGCCCACGGGCGGCCGCCCCGGCCGGCCGCGTCCTGCAGGGCGCTGGTGAGCACGCGGACCGTGGCGTCGGGCAGGGCCTCGAGGTGCCGCAGGACGAGCGTGCCGTCCTCCTCCTCGATGGTGCGGCGAGCCTGCGCCAGCCACTGCGGGTTGTGCCGCCCGGTCGCCTCAGCCCCGTCCACCACCGAGAAGCGCCCGGCGGCGTGCGCGCGCTGGTGCACCGCGCGCAGCACGGCGAGCTTGCCGACTCCTGGCTCGCCCTCGAGCACGAGCCAGCTGCCGACGCGCAGGATGCTCTCCACCTCCGCGCACGCCCGGCGCCAGAGGCTGCCGGTGCCGACCAGCCCGGGGAGCAGCATCCCCACAGCCGGGGCGGCGGCGGGGGAGGACGGCTCGACCGCGACGACGTCGGTGTCCAGCACCCGCACGTCCACCACCCCGCCCGCCAGCCGGCCCTCGCCGCAGACCGGCCGGGTGTGCAGGCGCACCCGCACCCCCGAGGGCAGCTCGACCGCTTCGGTCTCCTTGCGTTCGGACAGCGCCTCCGAGGCGAACCGGAGCAGCGCCGCCTGGTCGTTGGGGTCGAGGGTGGTGCGGGCCGTCTCGTTCATCATGACGACGTCGTTGTTGAGCGCGAACACCATGCCGCTGTTGTGCCGGCAGGCCCGCCGGTAGGCGTGCAGTAGCTCGATCTCGCGGATCCCGGTCTCGGTCAGCAGCGCCTGCCGGATCTGCTCGGCGGTGCTCTTGGCCAGCGTGACGAGCAGCGGCCCGGCGTCGCGCCGCCAGCACGTCAGGTCGAGCACCCCCACGGTCTTGCCGGACATCGGATGCCGGATCGGCACTCCCGCGCAGGCCAGGTCCTCGAGGTTCTCCGCGTAGTGCTCGTGCCCGAAGACGTGCATGGCCCGGCCGGCCTCGATCGCCGTGCCGATCCCGTTCGTGCCGACGACCGCCTCCGCGTAGCAGAAGCCCGGGGCCAGCGACACGCGGTCCAGGTGCCGCTCGAGCGCGGCGTCGCCGGTCAGCCGGCTCAGCACCACCCCCGCTGGGTCGGTGAGCACGATGCTGACCGGCTGGCCGCCCAGCTGCTCCCGCAGGGTCCGCAGGACGGGCTCGGCGCTGCGGGTCAGCGGCGTGTCGAGGTTGGGGTTGCGGACGTACTGCAGCTCGAGCCGGTCGGCCGCCACGTTCGACTGGCGCGACCGCCACCAGGACGCCAGGATCGCCTGGCGCACCCCCTCCGGCTGCAGGGCGTCGACGGTGAGGAACTGCTCCCTGGCCTGCGCCAGACCGGCACCGTCCGTCGGCGGGGTGCCCGGGTTGTCGATCAAGTATGTCCTCCGACTCGGGCCGTGGCGCCGGGTCCCGGCGCCGGGCAGGCGCGGGACCACGCCAACGTAGCCGCCTCACGCTGCCCGGCATGTCTCAGACTGAGACAGCTGTCCTGCGACGAGCCGCGGTAGGACGGGTCCGCGCGGCGAGCCCGCCGCTGCACGACGCGTGGGAGATGCCCGATGGCTGAGCCGGACCAGGACGAGAGCTACAACCCCTGGAGCGTGGTCAACCTGGTGTTCCACCACCTCGCCAAGGAGGGCCTGCACCCCGTGCTGGGCAGTGCCGGTGACCCTGGGAAGCCGGCTGCCGACCTGCTGCGCGCCCTCGGCGTTCAGCCGCTCGTCGAGGGAAATCGCCAGGTCACGCGGGACATCCAGGAGCACCTGGCGACGATACGCACGGCGGTGCTGGGCGAGTGAGCTGGGTGACACACGCTGTCTCAGATTGAGACCGCGCGCGCCTACCGGCCGCGGTGGACTGGGCCGGAGGCAAGTCACGACGAAAGGACGCTGCCCATGAGCCGACAGAGTGTGGCCAAGGCCCACCAGAAGATCCAGGAGTTGGCCTGGGAGCCGCTCTACCACGAGCCCGTCTCGCAGTACGGGACGGACTACACGTTCTCGAAGGCCAAGAAGAAGGACCCGCTCAAGCAGGTCCTGCGCTCCTACTTCCCGATGCAGGAGGAGAAGGACAACCGCGTCTACGGGGCGTCCGACGGCGCCATCCGCGGCAACATGTTCCGCCAGGTGCAGGAGCGCTGGCTGGAGTGGCAGAAGCTCTTCCTGTCCATCATCCCGCTGCCGGAGATCTCGGCCGCCCGCGCCATGCCGCTGCTGTTCAACACGGTGCCCAACCCGGAGCTGCACAACGGCCAGGCCATCCAGATGATCGACGAGGTCCGGCACTCGACGATCCAGCAGAACCTCAAGCGGCTGTACATGAACAACTACATCGACCCGGCCGGCTTCAACAGCAGCCTGCGCAACTTTCAGAACGACTACTGCGGGACGATCGGCCGCCAGTTCGCCGAGGGCTTCATCACCGGCGACGCCATCACCGCGGCCAGCATCTACCTCACCATCGTCGCCGAGACCGCGTTCACCAACACATTGTTCGTGGCGATGCCGGCGGAGGCCGCCGCCAACGGCGACTACCTGCTGCCCACGGTCTTCCACTCGGTGCAGTCCGACGAGTCGCGGCACATCAGCAACGGCTACGCGACGCTGCTCATGGCGCTCGCGGACGAGGGCAACCACGAGCTGCTCGAGCGGGATCTGCGCTACGCCTGGTGGAACAACCACCGCGTCGTTGACGCCGCGATCGGCACGTTCATCGAGTACGGCACCAAGGACCGCCGCAAGGACCGGGAGAGCTACGCCGAGATGTGGCGGCGGTGGATCTACGACGACTACTACCGCAGCTACCTCGTCCCCCTGGAGAAGTACGGCCTGGTCATCCCACACGACCTCATCGAGGAGTCCTGGAACCAGATCTGGAACAAGGGCTACGTCCACGAGGTGGCCCAGTTCTTCTGCACCGGGTGGGTCGCCAACTACTGGCGCATGGACCCGATGACGGACAAGGACTTCGAGTGGTTCGAGTACAAGTACCCGGGCTGGTACGACAAGTACGGCGCCTGGTGGGAGAACTACAACCGGCTGTCGATGCCGAACGGGCACAACCCCATCGTCTTCGAGGACGTGGACTACGCCTACCCGCACCGCTGCTGGACGTGCATGGTGCCGTGCCTGGTCCGTGAGGACATGGTCATGGCCGAGGTCGACGGGCAGATGCGGACGTACTGCCACAAGGCCTGCCGCTGGACCGACACCGTCGCCTTCCGTCCGACCTACAACGGGCGCGAGACCCCGAGCATGGGCCGGCTCATCGGCAACCGGGAGTGGGAGACGCTCTACCACGGCTGGAACTGGGCTGACGTCGTCGCCGACATGGGCCATGTGCGCGACGACGGCAAGACGATGGTCGCTCAGCCGCACCTGGACCTCGACCCCAAGAAGATGTGGACGCTGGACCACCTGCGTCGCTGTCCTCCGCTGCAGAGCCCCAACGTGCTGCTCAACGAGATGACCAAGCAGGAGCAGGCCGCCTTCCACGCCGACTACACCGCTCACGGACCTGCTGGGAAGGCGCCCGTCACGGCCTGACCCGCAGGAGATCAAGCCGGCACCCGACCCTGCCGGCGGGCGGAAGGGCCCGGGCTCGCCCGGGCTCTTCCGCCCCTTCCCGCGGACCTTCCGCCCTTTCCCGTCACACCGAGCGCCGAGGACTCATGAGCGACAAGCACACGGTGCGGTTCGAGCCGGTCGGCATCGAGATCGAGGTCGACGAGTCGCAGAACATCCTCCGCGCAGCAGCCGAGCAGGGGATCATGCTCATGCACGGCTGCAAGGAGGGCCAGTGCGCCTCCTGCAAGTCGTTCGTCCTCGAGGGCGACGACATCGACCTCGACAGCTACTCGACGTTCGCGCTCCCCGACCACGAGAAGGACGAGGGCTTCACCCTGCTGTGCCGCGCGCACGTGTTCGAGGACGTCACGATCGAGCTCCTGAACTACGACGAGGAGATGATCCGGTCCGGCCTGCCGATCCAGCATGCGGTGGGCACGGTCGTCTCCAAGGAGCCGGTCACCCACGACATGCGCCACCTCGTGCTCGCCCTGGAGCAGCCTGAGGAGTTCCGGTTCTTCCCCGGCCAGTACGTCGACATCGGCCTGCCCGGCAGCGAGGAGACCAGGTCGTTCTCGATGGCGAACGTGTCCGCCAAGGACAACGGCCAGCTCGAGTTCGTCATCCGGGTCTACCCGGGCGGCCTGTTCTCGGAGTTCCTCGACAACAAGCTCGAGATTGGCGACCGCCTCGACCTCACCGGACCGTTCGGCGTGTTCACCCTGCGCGACAGCCCCGCCGATCTGGTGTTCGTCGGCGGCGGAGCCGGCATGGCGCCGATCCTGTCCGTCCTGCGCTCGCTCGCCGAGCGCGACCCCGACCGCAAGGCCACCTACTACTACGGCGCCCGCGGCCGCCGCGACCTGTGCTTCGACGAGGAGCTGCGGGCGCTCCGGGAGGTCCTGCCCGGGTTCCGGTACGTCCCCGCCCTGTCCGAGCCCGGTCCGGACGACGACTGGGACGGCGAGACGGGCCTGATCACCGACGTCGTGCGCCGGCACGAGAGCGACCTGCGCCGCTGCGACGCGTACGTGTGCGGACCGCCGCCGATGGTGGAGGCGGCGATCGCGGTGCTCACCGACCTCGGCGCCCGGGAGCAGCGCGTCTTCTACGACAAGTTCACCACCACCGGCGAGCCCGCGACCACCCCAGCAACAGGAAGGGCGTCCTCATGACGACCGTCGAGACCAGCACCACCGCCGAGCCCGAGGTGGCCACCGAGCGCAACCTGCCGAGGCCGCAGTTCACCGACGCGGAGGCCGGGGCCAAGGACTTCCCCGACTCGACGGCCCGCAGCTTCAACTACTTCGTGCCGCAGAAGCGCAAGCAGTCGCACTACGAGGACGTCACCGTCGAGGTGCAGCCGGATCCCCGGCACTACCTCGCGCAGGGCTGGATCTACGGGTTCGCCGACGGCCGCGGTGGCTACCCGCTGGAATGGACCGCGCTCAAGGCCTGGGGGTCCGACCGCCCCGTGCCGGAGCGCTACCCCGGGTCCGGCGGCAAGGGCTACGACTGGCCGGCGCACGGCTGGCACGAGTTCCGTGACCCGAACGAGGAGTGGGAGCTCACGTTCTACAAGTACAACACCAACGTCGTGCGACAGATCACCGCGAACGTCGACGCCGCCCGCCAGACCAAGGCCTTCGAGCAGTGGAACCCCAACTGGGTGCGCTTCGTCGAGAGCCACGTCGGCGCCTGGATGCACGTCGAGCACGGCCTGGGGCTCTACGTCTTCGCCAAGGCGCAGCGGCGGGCGCCCACCAACATGCACAACAACGCCATCTCGGTGAACAGCATGCACCGGATCCGGACCGCGCAGGACCTCGCGCTGTACAACCTCACGCTCAGCGAGGAGATCGAGGGTTTCGACGGCACCGCCCACATCGAGGCGTGGGACAGCGACCCCGCCTGGCAGGGGGTGCGCCGGGTTGCCGAGCAGCTGACCTGCGTCGACGACTGGTGCGAGGCGGTCTTCGCCACGAACGTCGTGTTCGAGCCGCTGGTCGGCGAGCTGTTTCGCAGCCACCTGGTGCAGCAGGCGTCGCCGCGCAACGGCGACTTCGTCACGCCGACGGTGCTGGGGGCCGGCGAGCACGACTACGCCACCCGGGACCTGCGCTACACCACGGCCATGTTCGAGCTGCTCACGAACGACCGGGAGTTCGCCGACCACAACAGGGCCCTCATGGACCAGTGGCTGGCCGCATGGGTGCCGCGCTGCCTCGAGGCCGCCCGGGCGCTGCAGCCGCTGTGGTCCCAGCCGGACGCCAAGCCGCCGCGGTTCGAGGATGGGCTCGACCGCGTGAAGAGCCGCTTCAGCGGCATCCTGACCGACCTCGGCCTGACCATCCCCCAGGAGCTGTCCCTGTGACCACCGCGACGACGTCCTCGAGCCCGTTCAAGGCCGACAACACCCCCTCCGGCAAGTGCGGGGTGACCCTGATGAACAACCAGATCGGCGTGGTGGTCGCGCAGGTCATGAAGCAGCAGGAGGGGGTCGTCGTGACCCCGCTCCCCTCCATGATCCGCGTCGACGCCGTGACACGCATGGACTTCGTCTACGACGACATCTCCGAGGCGCTCGGTGAGGAGGAGGGCTTCTTCGACTCCGCCCAGTTCGAGGAGAACATGTCCACGCACTACGGGAAGATGATCCACGAGGACGACCGCACGATCATGTTCGCCAGCCCCGAGGACGCTGCCTCCTACCTCGGCTGGGACCTGCCGACCTACCCGCGCTGACCTTCGCCCGGCCCCGACCCGCCAGGAGACCGGACCCGGGTGGGGGCGGGGGCGAACTCGGGAGCCTGCCGCGGGATGCTGCGCGAGCGCTACGCCGGCGCCGGGGTCGGTGCGACCTCCGGCTGAAATGAGGAGACCGAATGAAAGCCGTCCGCCTGCACGGGTACCACCAGCAGCCGGTCGTCGAGGAGGTGCCGGAGCCCACGGTCTCCGGTCCCTTCGACGTCCTGGTCAGGGTGGGTGGGGCGGGAGTCTGCCGCACCGACCTGCACATTATCGAGGGCCAGTGGGCGGACGCGATGGCCCCGCCGCTGCCCTACACCCTGGGGCACGAGAACGCGGGCTGGGTGCAGGAGGTGGGGGCCGGCGTCACGAACGTCAAGGTCGGCGACACCGTCATCCTGCACCCGACGCCGACGTGCGGGCTGTGCCGCGCCTGCCGTGCGGGCCAGGACATGCACTGCTCCAACAGCTCGTTCCCGGGCCTGTCCGGCGACGGCGGGATGGCCGAGTTGATGCTCACCTCGGCCCGGGCCTGCGTGCCGCTGGACCCCGGCACCCGGCCGGAGGACGTGGCGGCGCTGGCCGATGCCGGCATCACCGCCTACCACGCTGTGCGCAAGGCCCTCCCGCTGCTCTACCCGGGCACGACCTGCGTCGTCATCGGCGCGGGCGGTCTCGGCCACATCGGCATCCAGTGCCTGGCGGCCCTGAGCGCCACCAGGATCGTGGTCGTCGACCGCAACCCCGAGGCCCTCCAGCTCGCCGAGAAGCTCGGCGCGCACGAGACCGTCGTCGCCGACGGGAGCCAGGTGGCTGGCGTGATGGACAGGACGGGCGGGCTCGGTGCCGACGTCGTGCTCGACTTCGTCGCCGAGCAGGGAGCGGAGAACGAGGGCTTCGCGATGACGCGGGCCGGCGGCTCGTACTACGTCATCGGCTACGGCGGCACCCTCACGGTGCCGACGCTGGACGTCATCTCCACCGAGCGCAACATCGTCGGGAACATTGTTGGTACCTACAACGAGCTCGCCGAGCTCATGGTCCTGGCGCAGACGGGCCGCGTCACCCTGCACACCAAGACCTACCCGCTGACCGCGGCGGCGGACGCCATCGCCGATCTCGACGCCGGCCGGGTGCGCGGCCGCGCCATCCTCGTTCCCTGATCCTCCACCGCTCACGAGAGGTCCTCCATGGCCAAGGAACTGCGCTTCGGCGAGGACGCCCGCAGCCGCTTGCTGGCGGGGGTGGACCAGCTGGCCGAGGCGGTCAAGTCCACCCTCGGCCCCAAAGGGCGCAACGTCATCATCGAGAAGATCACCGGGTCGCCGGTCGTGACCAACGACGGGGTGACGATCGCGCGGGAGATCCACCTGCCCGACCAGTTCGAGAACATGGGCGCCCAGCTCGTCAAGGAAGCGGCCATCAAGACCAACGACATCGTCGGCGACGGGACGACCACGGCGACGGTGATCGCACATGCGATCATCCGGGAGGGCATGAAGGCGATCGGCGCGGGCGGGAACCCGGTCCTGGTCAAGCGGGGCATCGACCTCGCCGTCGGCCGCCTCGTCGAGCATCTGCGCGGCGTCGCCCGGCCCGTCGCCACCGAGCAGGACTACGCGCGCGTCGCGGCGATCTCGGCCAACGACGACGACTCGGTGGGCGCGGTGCTCGGCCAGGCGCTGTTCACGGTCGGTGACACCGGGATCGTCACGGTCGAGGAGTCCTCGACGCCCGGCATGAGCGTGGAGTTCGTCGAGGGCTTCGAGTACGACAACGGCTACGTCTCGCCGTACATGGTGACCCACCCGGCGAGCCTGGAGGCCGTGGTCGACGACCCGTACATCCTGCTGTCCAACGAGAAGATCACCAAGGTCCAGCAGCTGATGCCGCTGCTGGACAAGGTCATGCGGGCACCGCGACCGCTGATCATCATCGCGGAGAACGTCGAGGGCGCCGCCCTGAGCATGCTCGTGCAGAACCACGTCAACGGCATGTTCCAGTGCGTCGTCACGCGGGCGCCGGGGTTCGGCGACCGCCGCCTGCGCAAGCTGGAGGACATCGCCGCCATCACCGGGGGGACGGTGCTGTCCAAGCACTCGGGCTCCAGCATCGAGACGATCACCCTCGACCAGCTCGGCCGGGCCTCCCAGGTGCGGGTGACGGCTGACCGCACGGCCATCATCGGAGGTGCCGGGTCCGCCGAGGACGTCGCGTTCCGGGTCGCCCAGCTGCGCGCCGAGCAGTCGAAGGCCACCTTCGGCGTCGACGAGGACGTGCTCTCCGAGCGGATCGGCTCGCTGTCCGGCAAGGTCGCGGTGGTCAAGGTGGGGGCGCCGACCAACGCCGAGCTGGCCGAGCTGCAGCACCGCGTGGAGGACGCCCTGTCGGCCACCCGTGCGGCGATGGCCGAGGGCATCGTGGCCGGTGGCGGCGTAGCGCTGCTGCACGCGGCTCCGGCCCTCGACACGCTGGAGGTCAAGGGCGACTACGAGATCGGCGTCGAGATCGTGCGCCGGGCACTGCCCGAACCGGCCTTCCTCATCGCCAGCAACGCCGGCTACAGCGGCCAGGAGGTGATCTCGAACATCGCCGGTATGGGGTTGGACGAGGGGTTCGACGCCCTGGAAGGCCGCTACGGGGACATGATCGACATGGGCATCATCGACCCGTTGCGGGTCTGCCGGTCAGCGCTGCAGAACGGCGCGTCGGTCGCCGGGCTGCTGCTCACCACGAACACGCTCATCGCCGAGGAGCAGACGGCCTGGGGCGGCAGCCGGGCGCTCATGACGGAGTTCGGCGAGCTGGACGGCGGGCTCCACCAGCCCTCGCCGGACGCCAGCACACCTCAGTCGCTCGGCCTCGGGCCGACGGTCGGATGAGTGCCCCGGAGCAGACCCCGCCCGTGGCGCCGCCCGGCGTCGTGCGCCGGCTGAAGTCTCCGGCGGCCCTGGCGCTGGCGGACCTGGCGGCGCTGTTCGAGGACCTGCAGACCGCCCTGTCCTGCTGCGAGCGGCTCGTGCTCGAGCTGGACCGCAGCGCACCCGAGCCCGACCTGCTCGCCCTCGAGGCCTACTGGACGACAGCCCTGCTGTCCTACGGCCGCTGCTTCGCGCCGGGGCCAAGAGGCACCGGGTTGACCGAGGAGGACGTCACGGCCAGCGGGCTGGCCGGTGACGTCCTGGGCTGGCACCGCACGCTGCTGAAGCTGCGGGACCGCTACGCCGACCCGGTCGTGAACCCCCGCGAGTCCTTCACGGTCGGGGTGGCGCAGGACGGCGCCGGTCACGCCGAGGGCATCGCGGTGGCGTCCGCGCCGGTCGCTCCCCTCGACGGGGTCAGCGTCCGGCAGACCGGCGCCGTGGCGTACGCCCTGTCCCGGCGCGTCGACGAGCGCCTCGTCGCGCAGCAGGGAACGGTCTTCACCGCGGTCGCCGCCATGGCCCGGCCGGCGCTCGACAAGCTGCCGCTGCTCCCGCTGGCCCAACCGGACAAGGGGGAGGCGGGACAGGGCTGACGCCCGGCCCTGACACCGCCCGCAGGAGCAGCCAGGTCGCGAGAGCGTGCGGCACCGGCGCACAACACGCACCGGAAGCACAGCCTGTGAACCCGCTGAGAGCCGTAGCACTCCAGGAACACCTGTCGCGCGCCGACGTTGGGCAGGACAGATTCCCGGCTCTGTGAAGGACCGCCATGACGCTCTCCCCGCCCGCCCTCTCCAACACTGCGCGCGCCGCCCTGCAGGCGCGTCTGGACGGTCTGCTCGTCCAGCGTGTGGGACTGTTCGCCGAGAGCACCTCCACCGGGGGCACCGGAGACGCCGCCGACCGGGCAGGCAATGTCGAGGCCATCATCCGCCTCGAGGAGCTCGACGCCCGCATCGGGACGCTGCGCGAGCAGCTGTCGGCCCCGGTCGCCCCGCCCAGCGCGGGCGACACCGTGCAGGTCGGCAGCCGGGTGAGCATCCGCTTCGGCGCCGAGCCCGACACCGAGCCCTTCCTCGTGGGCGTGCTCGAAGAGGCCGGGGGTACCGTCGAGGTCATCACCCCGGCCAGCCCGCTCGGCAAGGCCCTGCTCGGCGCCCGCAGCGGTGACGAGGTCGCCTACCGGGCGGCCTCTGGTGTCACCCTCACCGCCACCCTGGTCGACGTCGAGGGCTGACCGGCGCGTCCCTCGCGGCGCCCTCCCCGACCGACGTACGTACCGGCCGCCCGCAGCAGCGGGCGGCCGCCCTCCTGTCATAAGGACCTCCGTGCCCCAGAGCACCCCTCCTCCCGCCGCGCGCCGACATCGCCGCGCCGGCCGACCCGCCGAGGCACCGCGCGCCGCGCCGGTCTCCGCGACCGTCCCGCCACGCGCCGCTCACCCGGCGGAGGTGCCGCACCGGGCGCCCGCCGGCCCGCCGGCCGCCGGCCTTTCTCCCGCCGGCTTCGCCGAGCTCGGTGTTCCCGACGTCCTCGTCCGGGCCCTCGCCGCGCAAGGCCTCACTGCGCCCTTCCCCATCCAGACCGCGACGCTGCCCGACACCCTGGCCGGCCGCGACGTGCTGGGTCGCGGACGTACCGGCAGCGGCAAGACGCTGGCGTTCAGCCTGCCGCTCGTCGCCCGGCTGGCCGGGGGGACGCGCCGTCCCCGGCAGCCCCGCGCCCTCGTGCTCGTCCCGACCCGGGAGCTCGCCAACCAGGTGCTCGCCGTGGTGGCGCCGCTCGCCCGGGCAGCCGGCCTGACCAGCACCGTCGTGTTCGGCGGCGTCGGCCAGAACCCGCAGGTGAAGGCCCTCGCGCCGGGCGTCGACGTGCTCATCGCCTGCCCCGGACGGCTCGAGGACCTCATTGGCCAGGGGCACGTGGACCTGTCCGGCGTCGAGGTGACGGTCCTCGACGAGGCCGACCACATGGCCGACCTCGGCTTCCTGCCCGGGGTCAAGCGACTGCTCGACCGGACCCCGTCGGTCGGCCAGCGCATGTTGTTCTCCGCGACGCTCGACAACGGCGTCGACGTGCTCGTGAAGCGCTACCTGCAGCAGCCGACGACGCACTCGGTCGACCCCGCGGTCGCGCCGGTGTCGACCATGACCCACCACGTGTTCGCCGTTAGTGCCGCCGACAAGCCCGCCGTGGTGCGAGAGCTGGCGTCGGGCTCGGAGCGCAGCCTGCTGTTCATGCGCACCAAGCACACCGCCAAGAAGCTCGCCAGGCAGCTCACCGCCGCCGGGGTGCCGGCCGTGGAGCTGCACGGCAACCTGAGCCAGGGGGCGCGCGAGCGCAACCTGTCGGCCTTCACGGACGGCAGCACGCGGGTGCTCGTCGCGACCGACATCGCGGCCCGCGGGATCCACGTCGACGACGTGGCCCTGGTCGTGCACGTCGACCCGCCGACCGAGCACAAGGCCTACCTGCACCGGTCCGGCCGTACGGCGCGGGCTGGCGCGGGCGGCACCGTCGTCACCCTCGCCACACCCGACCAGAGCGCCGAGGTGCGGACCCTGGCCAAGCAGGCCGGGATCCGTCCCGTGACGGTGGCCGTACGACCAGGCGACAGCGCCATCACCGACCTGACCGGCCCGCCCGCCCCGTACGTCGAGCCGCTGCCCGAGGAACCGGCGGCGATCCGGGCGCCGCGACGGCCGGCCGCCACGACCGGAAGGAGCGCGTTCGCCAAGGCCCCGCGCACCCGCGGCAGCACGGCCGGGCCGGCCCGCACCCGGGCCGAGCTCGCCGCCCGGGCGGGGCAGGCGCCGGGCGGCGCGCGGGCCCGCGGGCGCTAGCCGCGCCCGCACCAGGAGCCGGCGACCCGGCGTCAGCGGGACCTGTCCGGGCGCGGCCGAGGGAGCGGGTCAGCCCACGGTCGCGCCGAACAGCAGCCCCAGGACGTACGTCGTCGCGGCCGCCGCGCTCCCGACGGCGAGCTGGCGCAGGGCGCGCAGCAGCGGCGGGCCGCCGGAGAGCATGCCGACGACGGCGCCGGTCAGCATCAGCGCCAGCCCGACCAGTACGGTCGCAGTGACCAGCGCCCAGCCGGCCGGCAGGCCGAGCAGGAACGGCAGGACCGGGACGGCGGCGCCGGAGGCGAAGAAGACGAAGCTGGACAGCGCTGCGCCCAGGCCGGTGCCGACGAGGGCGTGACCGGCGGGCTGGCCGACGCTCTCGGGTGCGGGCGGGAGGTAGGCGCCGCCGAGCAGCGCGTCGGCGCGGCGCTGCGCCTCCTGGGCCGGCATCCCCCGCGCGCGGTAGACGAGGGCGAGCTCGTTGGCGTCGACGTCGAGGTGTGACAGCGCGCTACCGGTGCCGGAGCCTGGGGTGGCGGCGGCCAGCAGCTCACGTTGCGAGCGCACCGAGACGTACTCGCCGGCACCCATCGACAGGGCGCCGGCCAGCAGCCCGGCCAGCCCGGTCAGCAGGACGGTCACCGGACCAGCGCCGCCGGCGCTGACGCCGAGCACCAGGGAAAGGTTGCTCACCAGCCCGTCGTTGGCGCCGAAGACGGCGGCCCGGAACGTCCCGGAGACCCGCTCGCGGCCCCGGGCCGCCAGCCCGCGCAGGACCTCCTCGTGGACGCGTTCGTCCGCCGCCATCGCGCGGGTGGCGTCGGTGTCCGTGGCGTACGGCGACCGGCTCTCCGCCCGCTGGGCCAGCGCGAGGACGAAGACCGAGCCGAACCGCCGGGCGAGCAGCGCCAGCAGGCGAAGGCGCAGGGCGGCCCGTCCCGGCCGGCCGGCATCCGCACCCAGCAGCCGCTCCCAGTGCGCGATGTGACGCTCCTCGGCCTCGGCGATACCGAGCAGGATCTGCTGGTCCTCACCGGACTGGCGGGCAGCCAGCCGGCGGTAGAGCGACGCCTCGACACGCTCGTCGGCCAGCCGGTGCCGCCAGCGCCGCACCTTCGAGGGGCGGGCCGCCGGCGCCGTGACCTCCGCGCCCCCGTCGACCATGGGCTCCACGATAGGTACTGCGCGAGGAGCCGACCTCCCGGTAGGCGAGCATGGCGGGGTGCTGCGCCCTCCGCCCCGCCATGCCGGGCCTCTGGGGCTGGTCCTGGTGTTGCCCACCTGGGTGTTGCTGGGCGCCGCCCTCCTGGTGTACGTCGTCGCGATGCTCGCACTCGCGTTCCTCGCGGTGCTGGTGGCGACCCTCCGGCTCCTGCTGACCCCGCCGCTGTCGGCGCTGGGGCGGGCTGCCCGCCGCAGCCCTGGCGTGGGCGAAGCGCCGCGTAGCCTGGTTCGGTGACGAGCACCGCCGAGAGGCCCGCAGCCGGCGGCGCCGCCGCCGAGGCGGCCCGACGCCGTACGTTCGCCGTCATCAGCCACCCCGACGCCGGCAAGAGCACCCTGACCGAGGCGTTGGCGCTGCACGCGCGGGTTATCCAGGAGGCCGGCGCCATCCACGGCAAGGCCGGCCGCAAGAGCACCGTGTCGGACTGGATGGACATGGAGAAGGCCCGCGGCATCTCGATCAGCTCCGCGGCGCTGCAGTTCGCGTACGGCGACAGCGTCGTCAACCTCGTCGACACCCCCGGTCACGCCGACTTCTCCGAGGACACCTACCGGGTGCTCGCCGCCGTCGACAGCGCCGTGATGCTGCTCGACGCGGCCAAGGGCCTCGAGCCGCAGACGATGAAGCTGTTCGACGTCTGCCGGCACCGCGGCATCCCGGTGCTCACCGTCGTCAACAAGTGGGACCGGCCGGGCCTCGAGGCGCTGCAGCTCATGGACGAGATCCGCGACCGCACCGGCCTCGAGCCGACCCCGCTCACCTGGCCGGTGGGGATCGCCGGGGACTTCCGCGGCGTGCTCGAGCGCTCGTCCGGCGACTTCCTGCGCTTCACCCGGACTGCCGGCGGCGCGACCCTGGCGCCCGAGGAACGGGTCGAGCCCGAGCGGGCCGCCCGCGACGAGGGGGACGCGTGGACCGCCGCGGTCGAGGAGTCCGAGCTGCTCGAGGCCATGGGGCAGGTGCACGACCAGGCGGCGTTCCTCGCCGGGCAGACCACGCCGGTGCTGTTCGGCTCCGCGGTGCTCAACTTCGGCGTCCACCAGCTGCTCGACGTGCTGCTGGCACTGGCCCCGCCGCCCGGTCCGCGAGAGGACGCCAAGGGAGAGCCGCGCGAGCTGGACGCGCCGTTCAGCGCCTTCGTGTTCAAGGTGCAGGCCGGCATGGACAGTCAGCACCGCGACCGGCTGGCCTACGTCCGGGTCTGCTCGGGCGTGTTCGAGCGCGGAACCGTCGTCACGCATTCGGCGACCGGCAAGCCGTTCGCGACGAAGTACGCCCAGCAGGTGTTCGGGCGCGACCGGGAGACCGTCGACCTCGCCTACCCCGGCGACGTCGTCGGGCTCGTCAACGCCAACGCGCTGCGGGTCGGCGACAGCCTGTACGTCGACGTGCCGGTGACCTACCCGGCGATCCCGAGCTTCGCGCCCGAGCACTTCGCGGTCTGCCGGGCGGAGGACTCCGGGCGCTACAAGCAGTTCCGGCGGGGCGTCGAGCAGCTGGAGCAGGAGGGCACCGTGCAGGTGCTGCGCAGCGACGTACGCGGCGACCAGGCGCCGGTGCTGGCGGCGGTCGGCCCCATGCAGTTCGAGGTCGCCCAGCACCGGCTGGCCGGCGAGTTCGGCGCCCCGGCGCGGCTGGACCGGCTGCCCTACTCCCTGGCCCGGCTCACCGACCCCGTGACCGCGAAGCAGCTCGCCGGCCAGTCCGGCGTCGAGGTGCTCGAGCGCGGCGACGGCGCGTTGCTCGCGGTGTTCGCCGACGCGTGGCGGCTGTCGCGGGTGCAGCGCGACTTCCCCGACGCGCTGCTCGAGCCGCTGGTGGCCGCGAGCGCGTGAGGGTAGGGCCGAGGCCATGACCCGCGTCCGCACCCTCGCCCTCGTCCTCGCCGGCGGCAAAGGCAGCCGCCTGGAGGCCTTGACCACTTACCGGGCGAAGCCCGCGGTCCCGTTCGGCGGGCACCACCGCCTGGTCGACGTGGTGCTGTCCAACGCCATGCACTCCGGCATCGCCGACGTGTGGGTGTCGGTGCAGTACAACCCGGTCTCGCTGGGTGAGCATCTGGCCAACGGCCGGCCCTGGGACCTCGACCGCAACATCGGGGGCATGCTCGTGCTGCACCCCCGGCAGGGCTCCGGCCGGGCGGGCTGGGCGACCGGCACGGCCGACGGCCTGTGGCGCAACGCCGACCTCATCCGCCGCCACGACCCGCAGGCCCTGGTCGTGGTGAGCGCCGACGCCGTCTACCGGCTGGACTACGACGACGTCGTCGACGAGCACGTGACCAGCGGCGCCGCCGTCACGATGGTCACGACGCGGGTCGACCCGCGGGACGCCGGGCGCTACGGCGTGGTGCAGGTCGAGGACGGCCGCGTCACCGGCTACCAGCTCAAGCCCGAGCAGCCGCAGGGCGACCTGGTCTCCAACGAGGTCTTCGTCTTCGACCCGGGGCCGGTGCTGGACCTGCTCGACGAGCTGGGCGAGAAGGCCGACGAGGACGAGGGACTGCAGGACCTCGGACACGAGCTGCTGCCTGCCCTCGTCGACCGTGGGCTCGCCCGCGAGCACCGGTTCGAGGGCTACTGGCGCGACGTGGGCACGCTGCAGGCCTACCACGACGCGCACATGGACCTGCTCGGCGAGGCACCGCGGTTCGTCCTCGACGACCCGTCCTGGCCGCTGCTGACCCGCGGCGGCCGACGCGCCCCCTCCCGGCTCATGGAGGGCGCCCGCCTCGACGACGTGCTGCTCTCGCCGAGCACCCGGGTCGGCGGGCACGTGGCGCGCTCGGTGCTCTCGCCCGGCGTCGTCGTCGAGCCCGGCGCGGTCGTGCGCGACAGCGTGCTGCTCCACGACGCGGTCGTCCGCTCCGGCGCCCGGGTCGAGCGCGCGATCGTGGACGCCGAGGCCGAGATCCTCGACGGCGCCCGCGTCGGGGGCGAGGGCGATCTGGTCCTGGTCGGCTCGCAACAGCGGGTGTCCGGCCGGGTGGAGGCCGGCCAGAACCTGCCGGCGCGGGAGCGGAACTAGCCCGACCGGCGGCGACCGCCTACCGGACGCTGCTCGCCGGTCCTCGCCGACGCCTGCGAGAGTGCCCGAATCCGGGACGGCGGTCGAGGCAGGAGGGCGCGTGGACGAACATCTCAACCTCGCGGTCCTGCTCGGCTGCGTCGTCCTGCTTGTGGCGGTGCTGGCTGTCCGGCTGGCCAGCCGGACCGGCCTGCCGGTGCTGCTGCTCTACCTGGCCCTCGGCGTCGGCCTCGGCGAGCGCGGCCTCGGGCTGCGGTTCGACGACTACGGACTCACCGCGGACCTCGGGCTGATCGCGCTCGCGATCATCCTGGCCGAAGGTGGTCTCACGACGCGGTGGGTGTCGGTACGTCCGGTGCTGCCGTTCGCCGGACTGCTCGCCACCTTGGGCGTCGGCCTTTCGATCGGGGTGGTGGCCGGGGCGGCGCTGCTGCTGCTCGGCGTCGACCTGCGCACCGCCGTCATCCTCGGCGGGGTGGTGTCCTCGACCGACGCCGCGGCCGTGTTCTCCGTGCTGCGGCGACTGCAGCTGCGCGACCGGGTGCGGTCGGCGCTGGAGGTGGAGTCCGGGCTCAACGACGCGCCGGTGGTCGTCCTCGTCGTGCTGGCGTCCTCCGAGAGCTGGGGCAGCACCGGGATCGGCGAGGGCTGCGCCCTGGTGGCGTACGAGCTCGGGGCCGGGCTTGCGGTCGGCCTCGTCGTCGGCCGGCTCGGCGCGTCGCTGCTGGCGAGGGCCGCGCTGCCGTCGTCCGGTCTCTACCCGCTCGCCACCGTCGGCCTGGCGATGCTGGCGTTCACCACCGGGAACGCGGCGCACGCCAGCGGCTTCCTGTCGGTCTACGTCGCCGGGCTCGTCCTCGGCAACGCCCGGCTGCCGCACCGCCCCGCCGTGCTCGGCTTCGCCGCCTCGCTGGCCCTGCTCGCCGAGGCCGGGTTGTTCATCCTGCTGGGGCTCCTCGTGTCGCCGGATCAGCTGCCCTCGGCGCTCGTCGACGCGCTCGTCGTCGGCGCCGCCGCGACCTTCCTCGCCCGGCCGCTGGCGATCGTCGTCTGCGCTCTGCCGTTCCGCCTGCCGTGGCGCGAGCAGGTCTTCCTGTCGTGGGCGGGGCTGCGCGGCGCGGTGCCGATCGTCGTCGCCACCATCCCGGTCACCGCAGGCGTGCCGGGCAGCGCCAAGGTCCTGGACGTGGTCTTCGTCCTCGTTGTCGTCTACACGCTGGTGCAGGCCCCGACGCTGCCCTACGTCGGTCGGCTGCTGCAGGTGGTCGACCGCAGCCTGCCGACCGACCTCGAGGTGGAGACCGCGCCGCTGGAGGAAATGGGAGCCGACCTGCTGCAGCTGCAGGTGCGCGAGGGGTCGCGGCTGCGCGGGGTCTACGTCGAGGAGCTCCGACTGCCCACGGGGGCGCAGGTCACGCTGGTCGTGCGGGACGGGCGCAGCCTCGTGCCCGACTACGACACCCAGCTGCGCCTCGGGGACTCCCTGCTCGTGGTCGCCACCAGCGCCGTACGCGATGTCACCGAGCAGCGGCTGCGGGCCGTGGCGCGCGGCGGCAAGCTCGCCCGCTGGTACGAGGACCGGGGCGACGCAGGCCGACCGCGGTGACTGACCGGCCCGCGGACGGGGCGTGCCGCGCCGGGCCGACGGGTAGGTCCCGCCCCAACCCGAGGAGGACCCCACCATGGCCCGCGACGACGAGAGAGCCCGCAAGGACGAGCACGCGACGGCCCCGCCGGCAGGCGCGTCCCCGGCGCAGCCCGAAGCCGGGCTCCTGCTGTCGGAGGAGCAGCTGCGCGTCGGCACCGAGGTCGAGGAGTCGGGCCGGGTCCGCGCGGTCAAGCACGTCGACACCGAGTCGGTCTCCGAGCGGGTGCAGCGCGGCGTGGAGCAGGCCGAGGTGGAGCGGGCCGACGCGCGCGAGGGCGACAGCGGCGAGGTCGAGACGCTGCCCGACGGGAGCCTGTCGATCCCGGTGTTCGAGGAACGGATCTTCGTCGAGAAGCGGAGGGTCGTGCGGGAGCGGGTCATCGTCCGCAAGCACACCGTCTACGAGGAGCAGGAGGTCACCGCGCAGGTGCGGCGCGAGCGCCTGGAGTTCCAGACCGAGGGCGACGTACGGGTCGTCGACGACGGCGGCCTTGCGGACAAGCCGGTCTGACGGTCTGACGGTCTGCGAACGCCGGCGGCCCGGGAACGACGCGGGAACGGGCGGGGTTGCAGCATGTGCACCCTGACCAGAGGAGAGCACCATGTGGTTCCGCAAGCCCAGCAGCCTGCCGACTGCCGACGAGGCCCTTCCCGGCCGTGACCGGCCGATCCCGCTGCCTGCGCGGCACGAGGTGCTCGGCACGCCGCTCGCCGGGCCGTACCCGGACGGCCTCGAGGTCCTCGATCTGGGGCTGGGCTGCTTCTGGGGCGCCGAGCGCATCTTCTGGCGGGTGCCGGGCGTGTTCACCACGCTGGTCGGCTACGCGGGCGGGATCACGCCCAACCCGACCTACGAGGAGACGTGCTCGGGCATGACCGGCCACACCGAGGCCGTGCGGGTCGTCTACGACCCGAAGCAGGTGACCGCCGAGCAGCTGCTCCGGTTGTTCTTCGAGGCGCACGACCCGACCCAGGGCATGCGCCAGGGCAACGACACCGGCACGCAGTACCGCTCCGCCGTCTACACCCAGACCGACGCCCAGCTCACGACCGCCCAGGCCGTGCGGGAGAGCTACCAGGCGGCGCTGACCGCGGCCGGCAAGGGGCAGATCACGACCGAGATCCTGCCGTCCTCCGGCTTCTACCCCGCCGAGGCCTACCACCAGCAGTACCTGCACAAGGTGCCGCACGGCTACTGCGGCATCGGCGGGACCGGGGTGCTCCTGGGCGACCCGAGCACCTCGTGCGCCGTCGGCGCCGGTGTAGGCGTTCCGCGGGCGTAGCGCCCTCACCGGCGGGCCCTCCCGCGTCCCGGTCGGCTCACCGGGATCCGCGGCTACGCCGGTTCAGACGAACGCGCTCCGGCCGGTGATGGCGCGGCCGACGATGAGCGTGTTGATCTCCCGGGTGCCCTCGTAGGAGTAGAGCGCCTCGGCGTCGTTGAAGAAGCGTGCGACGTCGTAGTCGAGCAGGATGCCGTTTCCGCCGAGGACCTCCCGGGCGTACGCCACGGTCTCCCGCATCCGGCTGGTGCAGTAGGCCTTGGCCAGGGCGGCCTGCGCGTCGGTGCACACGCCGGCTTCCTGCAGCTCGGCAACCCGTACGGTCAGCCCGAGCGAGGCGGTGACGTTGCCCAGCATCTTGACCAGCAGGTCCTGGATCAGCTGGAACCCGCCGATGGGGCGGCCGAACTGCTCCCGGGTCCTCGCGTAGCGCACAGCCGCCTCGTAGGCGCCCATCATGCAGCCGACAGAGTTCCAGGCGACCCCGCCGCGGGTGAGCTGCAGCACCTTGCCGGTGTCCTTGAACGTGTTGGCGCCCTGGAGCCGGTCGGCCTCCGGCACCCGGCAACCGGTCAGGACGATGTCGGCGTTCTGCACCGTCCGCAGCGCCAGCTTGCCCTCCATCTTGGTGGCGCGAAACCCGGGGTTGTCCTTGGTCACCACGAAACCCTTGACGGAGTTGTCGGCCACGTCGCGCGCCCACACCACTACCAGGTCCGCAAAGGTGGCGTTGCCGATCCAGCGCTTCTCGCCGTCGAGCACCCATGCGTCGCCCTCGCGGCGGGCGGTGGTTTCCAGCCCGCCGGCGACGTCGGACCCGCCGTTCGGCTCCGTGAGGGCGAACGCCCCGATGGTGCGCATGCTGAACATGTCGGGCAGCCACCTTTCGCGCTGCTCGTCCGAGCCGAGCAGGACGACGCTGCCCATCGCCAGTCCGCTGTGCACCCCGAAGAACGTCGCCATCGACGTGTCGACCCGGGAGATCTCCAGGGTCACGAAGCTGGTCAGCAGCCGGCTGGCCGCCGGGCGCCCCGGCCGGTCGTAGCCCAGCCCGATGACCCCCAGCTCGCCGAGCAGCGGCACGAGGTGGTGCGGGAACTCCGCCCGGGCCCACTGGTCGTTGGCGATCGGCGCCACCTCGCGCTGCAACCACTCGCGGAGCCGCAGCAGGACCTGCTGGTCCTGCACGGGCAGCATCTGCTCGTAGCAGTACAGGTCACCGGGCAGCGGCGACAGCACGCCGGGGCCCGGGGGCGTCGGGGTCCGCTGGGCGGTGGCCGGCGCCCCGTCGAACGGCACGGCGGCGACCTCCGCGGCGCCGCCGTCGTCGGTGGTGGTCACGTCGCCTCGCTCCCGCACCGGGCCGGGCGCCCGGGTGCGCCGGCATCGTGTCACCGTGCGCCCGTCGGGGGAACCGCAGCGGATCGGGAGGTCGGCCCCGGCGTATGTGGCAGGCCCCGTGGCAGGCTCAACCGGTGCCGGCCCTGCCACGTCCGCGATGCGACCTCGCCGTGCCCTCGGTCGTGGCGGTCTGGGTGCTCGTCGTCCTCGGGCTGGACACCGGGGCGTCGCTCGGTCAGCAGCGCCTGCTGGGCGCGGGCACCTGGCTGCTGCTGCTCGCCGTGCTGGCCGGCCAGTCGCGGGCCACCCGCGTGCAGGTCGCCGTCGTCGTCGCCGTCGCCTCGGTCGTCGAGTACGTCTTCGCCGGCTGGCTCGGTGTCTACGTCTACCGGCTGGGCAACGTGCCGGCCTTCGTGCCCCCCGGGCACGGCCTGGTCTACCTCGCCGCGCTGTGCCTGGGCCGCTGCGCCTGGGCGGGCCGGCACGCCCGCGGGTTCGTCGCGGTCACGCTCACCGGGTGCGGGCTGTGGGCGGCGTGGGGGCTGGTGCTGTCGCCGCGGCCCGACGTGCTCGGCGCGTTCTGGTTCGGCTGCCTGCTGGTGTTCAGCCGGTGGGGCAGGAGCCCGCTGCTGTACGCCGCCGCCTTCCTCGTCGTCAGCTACCTGGAGATCGTCGGCACGTCCCTCGGCACCTGGGCCTGGCAGCCGTACGACCCGACCGGGCTGATCAGCATCGGCAACCCGCCGAGCGGCATCGCGGGCGGCTACGCGTGGTTCGACGCGGCGGCGCTGGCCGCGGCGCCGTGGCTGCTGCGCCGGCTGCCGGACCGGTCAGCGGCCCCGCCGGTCGAGCTCGCTCTCGACCGCGGCGAGCGCGTCGCGTAGCCCGGCGGCCGCCTCGAAGTCAAGTGCCTGCGCCGCCTCCGCCATCCGGGCGCGGGTGCGGTCGCGCTGCTGCTCGAGCTGGACCGCCGTCCGCTGCGCGAGCTGCACCGCGGCCGTCTCGACGTACTGCGCGCCCTCGTCCATGCCCTCCTCGCCGAGCACCGGCTGCCGGTCGGGTGCCGCGCCGATGTGGTGGTGCCGACCGGTCTCCGGCGCCCGGTAGTCACCCCGTCGCCTGCGCACGAGGTCACGCGCGCTCGGCCGGTCCTTGTCCGCACTCATGCCGGCACCGCCTCCTGCTCGACCTCGGCGACCGGGCGCAGCCGGGCCAGGGCGAGCACCGCAGCCAACACCAGGACGGCGCCGGACAGCTGCGCCGGGCCGAGGTGTTCCCCGAGAACCGCCGCGGCGACCATGACGCTGACGACCGGCTCGAACGTCGACACCACGGCGGTGTCGGCGGCGCCGAGCCGCTCCAGCGCGGCGAAGAACGCCGACACCGCCACGACCGTCCCGACGAGGGCGACCCCGAGCAGGGCCAGCCACGCCCCGGCCCGGTGCGGGACGGCGGCGCCCGCCGCGAGCGCGACCGTGTCGTACACGACCGCGCACGAGCCCATCACCACCCCCGACGTCGCGAACGGCCCCACCCCGGCCGCGAGCCGGCTCGAGGCGACGATGTACAGCGCGTAGGACAGCGCCGCACCAAGGCCGAGCAGCACTCCGGCCAGCTGCCCGCCCTCGACCGGCCCGACGGTGAGCACCGTCCCGGCGGTCGCCCCGGCCACGCACAGCAGGCCGGCCGGGCGGGGCCGCACCCCGAGCAGGACGGCCGCCAGCACGACGACCAGCGCCGGATAGAAGTAGAGCAGCAGCGCGGTGAGGCCGGCGCCGACCCGCTCCAGCGCCAGGAAGTAGCAGGCCGCCTCGACGGTGTAGCCGACGCCGCCGAGCAGCACAAGGCCGAGCAGGGTCCGGCCGCGGGGCAGCGCCTCCCCGCGGGCCCGGGCGATGGCGAGCAGCACCAGCGCGGCGAGGCTGAAGCGCAGGGACAGCACGCCCAGGACGCCGACGCCGTCGCGATAGACGAGCTTGGTGAGGACCGGCATGACCCCGAACGCCGTCGCGGACAGCAGGGCGAGCCCGGTCCCGACGAGCCGGTCGGTGCCGACGAGCCGGGTGCGGTCCACCGGCGCGACGGTAGCGGGCCCGGTCAGCCGTCGCCGGCGGCCAGCGCGGCGAGCACCGCCTCGTGCAGCAGCCCGTTGCTGCACACCACGCTGCCGCCGTCGGGGGTCGCCGTGCCGGACAGGTCGGTGAACCGGCCGCCCGCCTCCTCGACGACCGGCTGCAGCGCGGCGAGATCCCACAGCGACACCTCCGGCTCGAAGGACGCGTCGACGGCGCCCTCGGCGACGAGCACGTGCGACCAGAAGTCGCCGAACGCCCGGGTACGCCAGACCCGGCGGGACAGCTCGAGCAGCCCCGGGAGCCGGCCCTGCTCCTGCCAGCCGGTCAGCGAGGAGTACGACAGGTGCGCGTCGGCGAGCTCGGCGACGGCGCTGACGCGCAGGCGCTTCCCGTCGGCCTGCGAGGCGCCGGCGTAGGCGCCGGTACCGCGGGCCGCCCACCACCGGCGGCCGAGCGCCGGCGCGCTGACCACGCCGACGTCGACCGAGCCCTCGACGCGCAGCGCGACGAGGGTGGCCCACACGGGCACGCCGCGGACGTAGTTCTTCGTACCGTCGATCGGGTCGACGACCCACTGCCGGGGGCCGTCGCCGCTCGCGCCCTCCTCCTCGCCGAGCACGGCGTCGCGCGGCCGCCGGGCCGCCAGCGTGCGCCGCACCTGCGCCTCGACGGCGGTGTCGGCGTCGCTCACCGGCGTGAGGTCGGGCTTGGCGGCGACCCGCAGGTCCTGCGCGCGGAACCGGGCGAGGGTGTGCGCGTCGGCGGCGTCGGCGAGCTCGTGAGCGAGCGCGAGGTCGTCGAGCAGGCTCACCGCGGGTCGGTGGTCACGCCGGCCCCAGCACCAGCGAGCCGTTGTGGCCGCCGAAGCCGAAGGAGTTGCTGACCACCGGCCCGGGCGCGAACGCCCGCGGCTCCAGCACGACGTCGACGTCGAGCGCCGGGTCGACGTCGGTCGTCCCCATCGTCGGCGGCAGCTCGCGGTGCGCGAACGACAGCAGCACCGACGCCGCCTCCAGCGCGCCGGCGGCGCCCAGCCCGTGGCCGGTGACGCCCTTGATGCTCGTGACGGGGACGCCGTACGGGCCGAACAGGCCCGCGATCGCCTCTGCCTCGGCGGCGTCGTTGAGCGGTGTCGACGTGCCGTGCGCGTTGACGTGCCGGATGTCGGAGGGGGTCAGCTCGGCGTCGTGCAGGGCGAGCCGCATGCACTCGACCGCGCCCCGGCCCCCGGGCGAGGGGGCGGTGAGGTGGAAGGCGTCGCAGGTCGAGGCCGCCCCGAGCACCTCCCCGTGCAGGCTGGCCCCGCGGGCCAGCGCCGCCCCGCGCTCCTCGAGCAGCAGCACCGCGGCCCCCTCGGAGATGCAGAACCCGTCGCGTCCCACGTCGAACGGCCGGGACAGGCCGCTGCGTGACAGTGCCGTCATCGTCGTGAACGCCGCGATCGTCGTCGGGGTCATCGACGACTCGCAACCGCCGGCGAGCACGACGTCGCAGCGGCCGTCGGCGACCATCCGCGCGCCGGCCGCCACCGAGTGCGTGCCGGCGGCGCAGGCCGTCGTGAGGGTCTCGCTCGGGCCGCGCCAGCCCTGCCGCAGCGAGACCACGGCCGCGCCGGCGTTGGGCATGACCATCGGGATCGTGAACGGTGAGACCCGCTTGGGGCCGCGGGCGGCGAGCACCCCGATCTGGGTCTCCAGGGTGCCGACCCCGCCGATGCCGGTGCCGAGCTGGACGCCGGCGCGGGCCGGGTCGACCTCGGGCGCGCCGCCGGCGTGTGCGATCGCCATCTCGGCGGCCGCGATCGCGAACAGCGTGAACCGGTCCTGGTGCCGGGCCTTGCCCGGGGAGATCCAGGGGGTCGGGTCGAAGTCCTCGACCCGGCGCTCCCGGCGCCGCGCCGGCGGGGTCGCCAGGCCCTTCCAGAAGGCGTCGAGCCCGATGCCCGCGGGGGAGACGACCCCGATGCCGGTGACCACGACCCGGCGGGCCGGCGCGGCCGGCCTCATGCCTGGGCCGGGGCGGACGCCGCCGGCGCGGATGGGGCCGGCAGCAGGCCGGCGAGCAGGTCCTCGACCGCGCCGTACGTCGTGGTGACCGCCCAGGCGTCGTCCGGCAGCGCCACCCCGAACTCGTCCTCGATGGCCATCCCCCACTCGATCGCTGCGAGGCTGTCGAGCCCGAGGTCGTCGACGAGCCGGGCGTCCGGGGACAGGTCGCGCTCGGGCAGGCTGAGCAGCTCGCTGCTGAGGGCGCGCAGCCGTACGGACGGGTCTGGGTCGGTCACAGCGACGAGCGTAGGGCGGGCCTGCCTAGGCTCCCGGCGTGACCGTCGTGCGCACCGAGACCCTGGAGCAGCCGTGACCCGCCCCGCAGTGAGCCGTACGAGCCGGTCGGTGCTGGTCACCGGCGGCAACCGGGGCATCGGCCTGGCCACCGCCCGGGCCCTCGCGCAGGAGGGGCACCGGGTCGCGGTGACCTACCGCAGCGCCCCGCCGGACGGCCTGCTGGGGGTGCGGTGCGACGTCACGAGCAGCGCGGACGTGGACCGGGCGTTCGGGGAGGTCGAGGCTGCGCAGGGCCCGGTGGAGGTGCTGGTCTCCAACGCCGGTGTCACGGACGACCAGCTGCTGCTGCGGATGAGCGAGGAGTCGTTCACCGGCGTGCTCGACGCCAACCTCACCGCCGCCTTCCGGGTCGCCAAGCGGGCCTCGCGGCAGATGCTCCGGGCCCGCTGGGGCCGGCTGGTGTTCGTCTCGTCGGTCGTCGCGATGTCGGGCGGCCCCGGGCAGGCGAACTACGCGGCGAGCAAGGCCGGGCTGATCGGGCTGTCCCGTTCGCTGGCCCGCGAGCTCGGCGGCCGGGGGATCACCAGCAACGTCCTCGCGCCCGGCTTCGTCGACACCGACATGACCAGCGGGCTCGATGACGCCCGCAGGGCCGAGCTGCTCACCACGATCCCGCTCGGCCGTACGGCCACCGCCGAGGAGATCGCCGGCGTCGTCGCGTTCCTCGCCAGCGACGCCTCGTCGTACGTCACCGGCGCGCTGCTGCCGGTCGACGGCGGGCTGGGGATGGGGCACTGAGCCGGACAGGTCCGCCGGCGGCCCCGCTAGTGTCCCGCCCATGGAGCGCGCGGAGGTCATGCAGGTGATGAGGGACAAGGCCGAGGAGCTGCTCGAGGTCTCCCCGGATGACCTGCAGGAGGACAAGTCGTTCGTCCACGACCTGGAGGTCGATTCGCTGTCGCTGGTCGAGTACACGATGGACCTCGAGGACGCGCTCGGCATCGAGCTGCCCGAGGAGGAGCTCACCGACCTCACGACGATCGGCGCCTTCCTCGACCTCATCATGACCAAGCTCGACACCGCCCTCGACAGCGACGGGTGACACCGGGACCTCACCGGCTGAGCTCGACCAGCCTGGTCGCCGTCGCCCAGTTGCGGGTGGTGACGACGACGTCGAGCTGCGCCTTGGCGAGGGCCTTGGACAGCGGGGAGTCGATCGACCGGCCGGCGTAGGACAGGTAGAGCACGCGGGGGCCGACGGCGATCTCGTCGTCCCCGTGCCGGGTGCCCAACGAGGCGAGCCGGTCGGCAGCGGGCAGCCGGTCGAGGTAGCCGACGTGCACCTGCTTGGGCGAGGCCGCCGCCTTCTCCCGCCACGGGCACCCGTCGACGACCGCCGCGAGCTCGGCGGCGGTGAAGACCACCACCCGGACCGGGAACGGCAGGGCCGCCTCGACCCGCGCGGCGAGGCCGTCGGGGTCGGCGGTGACGACGGCATTGCCGCTCTGCAGGTAGGTCGACACGTCCGTGCAGCCGATGGCCGCAAGGACCGCCCGCAGGTCGGCCATCGCCAGCCGATTGCCCCGGCCCACGTTGATCCCCCGCAGCAGGACCGCGCAGCGCGTCACCGGCACCTCCCCGTACGGCGAAGGCCGAGCTGCCACCTACGCTCGGGGCCGTGACTGCGGCCCGGATCCGGACCTCGCCGGAACTGCGCGCGGCGGGGCCCGTGCTCCTGGCCCGCGACCTCGCGGACCGGGTGCTGCGCCCGCAGGCCGAACGCGCCGACACCGAGGGCGTCGACCGCGCCGTCGTCGACCTGCTGGGCAGCGCCGGTCTGCTCGGTCTCGCCGGTCCGCGCGGCTACGGCGGCGCCGAGGCGCCCGCACCGGTGCAGCGCGAGGTCACCGAGTTGCTGGCCGGCGCCGACGGCGCGACGTGGTTCGTCACCACCCAGCACGCCCTGCCCCTGCGGACGCTCGCCCGCAGCGACAACGTCGCCCTCAAGGAGCGCTACCTGCGTGCCCTGTGCACGGGCGGACTGCTCGCCGGGGTCGCCGTGGCACACCTGCGCCGGGCCGGCGCGCCGGCGGTGACCGCGACCCGCACCTGTGGCGGCTGGCGGTTCGACGGCGCCGTCGGGTGGGCGACGTCGTGGGGCCTCGCCGACCTGCTGCTGCTCGGCGGGCTCTCGGCGTCCGGTGAGGTGGTGCTGGCGCTGCTGCCGGCGGTCCCCCAGCCCGGCCTGTCGGCGGGCTCGCCGATGCGCCTCGCGGTCATGCAGGGCACCGCCACGGTCGTGCTCACCCTGGACGGACTGCAGGTGGCCGACGCCGATGTCGCCGAGCGAAGCCGGGCCGCGCAGTGGCTCGAGGCCGACCGGCTCACGACCGCGAACGCGACGCCGGCGGTCTTCGGGCTGCTGCAGGAGATCCTGCGTCGCCTGACCGAAACCGCAGACGGGCGGGGCGACGGCACGGCCGCCGAGCTCGCAGCCCGGCTCGGCGAGGAGGGTGCGGAGCTGCGCCGCTCGGCGTACGCCCTCGTCGACCACGTGCCGCCCGCGGAGCAGGTCGATGACCGGCTCGCCCTGCGTGCCGCGTCGCTGGAGCTGGTCGTCCGAGCGGCGACGTCGCTCGTCGCCGCGACCGGTGGCAGCGCCATGTCGCTGGGCGCGGCGCCGCAGCGGCTGGCCCGCGAGGCGCTGTTCCACCTCGTCCAGGCCCAGACCGCACCGGTGCGGCAAGCTACGTTGGAGCGCCTGTTGGAGCGGTAGGACCCTTTCGCCGGAGGTCGGTGTGCCCGGTCATCCGGTCGGCTGGGAGGCACTTCGGGACGAGGTGGCCGTCACGCTGGCCGGTCTCGCCGACGGTGAGTTCCTGATCCTCGGCCTACCGGTCACCGCCGTCGTCCCCCGGCGGCGGTGGCGGCGCCCGTCCGCAGCCGGCTCGGCGTACGTCCAGTTCTACCGGTTCGAGACCACGCTCCTGGGCGAGTGCTCCGGCGCTGCCTCGTTCGGCGGCCCGGTGGAGCTGACCCCCGAGCAGGACCGGGCGCTGCGGTCCCTCGGCTGGCACCATCCCGACGACGTCCCCGCGTGGGGCCGCACACCGTACGCAACTACCGCTGCCGGTGGCCGCCGGTGCCTCCCGACGGCCCGGCCCCCGAGGCCTACCCCGGCCTGACGGTGACGGTCCTCGCGGCGGCCCTCGCCGTCGACACCCTGCGCGGCCCGCTGACCGTGGGGTCGCCGGAAGAGCTGACCCTCGAGCGGGGCCGGTGACCGAACGGTCAGCCGCGACGCCGCTACCACTACTGTGCGTAATAGTTCGCTCGCTCAGTCTGTACCCTGGGGACAGGCCGGCAGCTCGGGCAGCGCACTGGCCTTGACGCGAGATGCCGGCCGCCGAGCACGGACAGGAACGCAGGAGCGTGGACGACGCCGAGGTGCCCGCCGAGGAGGCCGGGTCAGGAGAGCTGGACCGGGCCAAGGAGGTGCTGAGCCAGGCCTATGAGCGGGCCCGGGCCGGCGACTACCAGCCCGGCAGCCCCTCCATGCAGGCCCTGGAAGACGCCGAGGAGAACTACCAGCAGGTGCGGCGGGGCGAGCCACCGGACGACGTCGCCGCCGACGACGTCGAGCCCGGCCTGCCGGGAGCCGCACCCGATGACGGTCGGCAGGCGCGGCGCAAGCCTTAGCTCCGTGCTGCGGAGGTGCTGCTCAGCAGGGCTGGACGCGCGCGGTCGCCGCCGCCTGCTCGGCTAGGGCGGCCAGGCGCTGGGCGAGCACCGAGAGGGTGTCGGCGCGGACCCGGTAGACCGTCAGGTTGGCGCAGGCCGTGCTCTCGACGAGCAGCGCCTCGCGCAACACCCGCAGGTGGTGCGAGACCAGCGGCTGGGCCAGGCCGGTCTGCGCGACGAGGTCGCGGACGCACAGCTGGTTGTCGACGAGCACCCGGACGAGGGTGGCGCGGCGGGGCTCCGCGAGGGCGGCCAGCACGGCGCGGTTGTCGACGTGTGCATCGTCGGCCACCCCTGCAGCGTAGGTGTCGCCGTCGGGGGACGGCCACTCAACCCGCCGCAGCCGGCACGCTGACGGGCTCGCCCAGCCGGACCGCGCCGCGCCTGCTTCGGGTGGACAGGCCCCGGCCCCGGAGCAACCATCGGGGAGCCGCCGCCGGTCCGGACGACGGTGTGCCGTCAGGCCGGGCGGTGTGGCAGGGGGAGTGGCTGGTGCTGGGTCGGGGCGAGGTCGAGGTGGGGAGCGGGACCGAGGGCGGCGCGTGGGACGCCTCGCCGGCCTGGCAGGCGCGCGACGACGTCGAGCTGCTGACCGAGCAGCTCGCTGCCCTGTCGCGCTGGCACGCCGCGCGGCGGACGCAGACGGAGGTGGTCGAGCTGCGCGGGATGAATCGCGAGCTGCGCCTGGATGTCGAGCGGCGCCAGATGGTGCTGGCCCGACAGCAGAAGGCCCTGCTCGCGCGGGCGGCCGTACAGCTGGCGGAGGCCGACCGGCTGCTGCGCAAGCGAGCGCCGCGCGCCGTACTCGTGCACCGACGGGAGTGGGTGCGCAGCAAGGTGGCCGCCGAGCTCACCCGTCAGGGCGTGCACGTCGTCGCGCAGCTCGAGGACGGCGCCGACGCCGTGGGCGTGTCGATCGCCGAGCAGCCGGACGTGCTGCTCGTCGAGGACGCGTTGCCCTCGATGAACGGCGCCGAGGTGCTGCGCACGGTGCGCGAGTACTGCCGCCGCACCCACCTGGCCGCGCAGGTCGACAGCGAGACGAAGGTGGCGGAGCTGCTCGAGGCCGGGGCCGTCACGGCGTTCACCCGCCGCACGCCCCCGGCCGACATCGCCCGCGACCTCGCCGCCCTCGTCCGGACGTCCTAACCGCGCCGGAGCAGGTGCACGGCGACCGTGACATACCAGGCGTCGACGGCGGTGAGGCCGGCGCGCTGCAGCAGGCCGGTGAGGTCCGGCAGGACGACGCTGCCGACGAGGCAGCCGAGCGCCACCGCCGAGACGGCGTACGACGCGCCGCGGGCCGGCAGCCGGCGGGCCCCGAACAGCGGCGCGAGGACCTGCGCGGCGTAGCCGGTGCCGGCGGCCAATGCATGCCAGACGTCGACCGGCTGACCGCCCGCGCGCGACAGCGGCAGCGCCGCGACGGCCAGCGTGGCCAGGCCCGAGACGGCGGCCGCCCGCCGGGTGCCCGGGGAGCGGAGCTGCTTGCCGAGCGCGTACGCGTAGACCGGGACCAGCCCGCCGAACACCACGAAGCCGCAGGTCATGAGGGGCCTGCTCGACGTGCCCTCCCGGGCGAGCTGGCTGATGGCCTGGGAGACCGGCGAGTAGTCGGAGCTGCGCAGGACGCCGCCGGCGACCCACGCGGCGACGAAGGCGGTCGGGCCGGCGACGCCGCAGGCCAGCGCCAGGCGGGTGCCGACGCGCAGGGGGTCGGCCACCCGTCGACCCTAACTACAGCTCGGAGCAGGCCTCGGCGTGGTGCACGCCGAGCTGGTCGGCGGCCTGCTGCAGCACGTCCTGGACGGCGAGGGTGTCGGCCAGCGGCATCACCTGGCTCTCCGTACGACCGGCCCGGAGGCACTCGGTGACCTCGATCAACTCGTGCGCGTAGCCGGCGCCGAGCTGGGGGCGGGTGATCGTCTCGGGCTGGCCGTCGCCGCGGTGCAGCACGACGGTCTGCGGGTGATGGAACCGGGGCAGGACGTCGATCCAGCCCTCGGTGCCGTACACCCGCGCCTGCCCGGGCAGGGCGTGACGGAGTGAGGTGATCAGGGTCGCCGAGCGCCCGTCGTCGTACCCGAGCAACAGGGCGGCCTCGGCGTCGACCCCGGTCGGGAACCGCGAGCCCACGGCGGTGACCGTGTCGGGTGTGCCCAGCAGCATCTGCGCGAACGAGACGACGTACACGCCCAGGTCCAGCAGCGCGCCGCCGCCGAGCTCCAGGGCGAACAGCCGGTCCGCAGCGTCGAAGGCGCGCTGCACCCCCAGGTCGGCCTGTACCGACCGGACCTGCCCGATCGCACCTTCGGCGATGAGCTCCCGCAGAGCGACGACGGCCGGCTGGAACCGCGTCCACATCGCCTCCATCACGAAGATGCCGCGGGACCGGGCCAGATCGACCAGCTCGGCCGCGCCGGCGCTGGTCGCGGTGAACGCCTTCTCCACCAGCAGCGCCGTGCCTGCCTGCAGGGCGGCGCGGGCGATCGCGGCGTGCTGCGGGTGCGGGGTCGCCACGTACAGGACGTCGACGTCAGGGTCGGCGAGGATCTCCGGGTAGGAGCCGTAGGAACGTTCCAGGCCATGCCGGCCGGCGAAGTCCCGGGCGCGCTGCAGCGAGCGCGAGGCCACCGCCACCGCCCGGGCGCCGTCCACGACGGCGAAGTCCTCGACCACCTTCTCCGCGATCCGGCCGGGCCCGACGATCCCCCACCGGATCTGTGCGCTCACCTGTCCGACGGTACGTGAGGAGGTCATGCCGAGGACGGGTCGCCCGGCCCGTCAGTCCAGCCGCTGCAGGCCGGATACCCGGACGACCGCGACGCCCTGCTCGTCGCTGGCCGCGAGGTCGACGTCGGCGAGCAGGGCCCAGTCGTGGTCGCCCGCCGGGTCGTCGAGGACCTGCCGTACCGACCAGCTGGCCGCAGCCGGGGTCACCTGGAACAGCTGCGGGCCGCGCGCGTCGGGCCCGGTGCCGACGCTCTGCTGGCCGTCGCCGGGCGGGTGGTCGGCGCTGTACGCCGCGAGCGCCGCCACCCAGTCGACGTCCGGGTCGAGCTCGGCCAGCAGGTCCGGGCGGCGCAGCGCCAGAAGCTCCACCCGGCGGAACACCGCGTTGCGCACCAGCACCCGGAACGCCCGGGCGTTGCCGGTGACCGGCCGGGGGCGCTGCTCGACCTCCGGCCTGGGCACCGTCCCGTCGACGCCCGCGGCGAGCGCCTCCCACTCGTCGAGCAGGGAGCTGTCGACCTGCCGGACCAGCTCGCCCAGCCACTCGGTCAGGTCGGTGAGCTCCTCGGTGCGGGCCTCCTCCGGCACGGTCTGCCGCAGCGCCTTGTAGGCGTCGGCGAGGTAGCGCAGCAGCAGCCCCTCGGAGCGGGTGAGGGCGTAGAAGCCGACGTACTCCACGAAGGTCATCGCCTTCTCGGACAGGTCGCGGGCCACCGACTTGGGCGACAGCACGTAGTCGAGCACCCAGGGGTGGCCGCGGCGGTAGGCGTCGTAGCCGGCGAGCAGCAGCTCCTCGAGCGGCCTGGGGTAGCCGATCTCCTCGAGCAGCGTCATCCGCTCCTCGTACTCGATGCTGTCCGCCTTCATCTGGGCGACCGCCTCGCCGCGGGCCTTGGTGCGCTGCGCCGCCAGCACCTGGCGCGGGTCGTCCAGCGTCGCCTCCAGCACCGACAGGACGTCGAGGGCGTACGTCGGTGACGCCCGGTCGAGCAGGTCGAGCGCCGCGAGCGCGAACGGGGCCAGCGGCTGGTTGAGCGCGAAGTCCGGCTGCAGGTCTACGGTGACCCGCACCGTGCGGCCCTGCCCGTCCGGCTCGGCCAGGCGCTCGACGACCCCGCCGGTCAGCAGCGAGCGGTAGACCGAGATCGCCTGCCGGACCAGCCGGCGCTTGCTGGCCCGGTCGCCGTCGTTGTCGAGCAGCAGGTGCCGCAGGTGCGTGAAGAAGTCGCCGGGCCGGTGCGCGACGTGCAGCAGCATCGCGTGGCTCACCCGGAACGAGCTGGTCAGCGGCTCCGGCTCGGCGGCCACCAGCCGGGTGAACGTCGGCTCGCCCCACGACACGAAGCCCTCCGGCGGCTTCTTGCGCTCCACCCGGCGGCGCTTCTTCGGGTCGTCGCCGGCCTTCCCGAGCCGCCGGGCGTTCTCGACGTCGTGCTCGGGCGCCTGCACGACGACGCCGCCGGCGGTGTCGAAGCCGGCGCGTCCCGCCCGGCCGGCGATCTGGGCGAACTCGCGGGCCTTGAGGTGGCGCACCTTCACCCCGTCGTACTTCGTGAGCGAGGTGAACACCACCGTGCGGATCGGGACGTTGATGCCGACGCCGAGCGTGTCGGTCCCACAGATGACCTTGAGCAGGCCTGCCTGCGCGAGCACCTCCACCAGCCGGCGGTACTTCGGCAGCATCCCGGCGTGGTGCACGCCGATGCCGTGCCGCACCAGGCGGGACAGCGTGCGTCCGAAACCGGTGGAGAAGCGGAACGCGCCGATCCGCTCGGCGATGGCGTCCTTCTCCGCCCGGCTGCACATGTTGATGCTCATCAGCGACTGCGCCTGCTCGATGGCCCCGGCCTGCGTCGGGTGGACGACGTAGACCGGAGCCTGTCCGCCGGACAGCAGCTCCTCGACGGTCTCGTGCAGCGGCGTCGTGACGTACGACGGGTAGAGCGGGACGGGCCGCTCGACGGAGGTGACGACGGCCGTCGGCCGGCCGGTGCGGCGGGTGAGGTCGTCGGCGAAGCGGGTGACGTCGCCGAGGGTCGCCGACATGAGCACGAACTGCGCCTGCGGCAGCTCCAGCAGCGGCACCTGCCACGCCCAGCCGCGGTCCGGGTCGGCGTAGAAGTGGAACTCGTCCATGACGACCTGGCCGAGGTCGGCCTGCGCGCCCTCGCGCAGCGCCCGGTTGGCCAGCACCTCGGCGGTGCAGCAGACGATCGGCGCGCCCGAGTTGACGCTGGCGTCCCCGGTCGCCAGGCCCACGTTGTCCGCCCCGAACACGTCCACGAGCGCGAAGAACTTCTCGCTCACCAGCGCCTTGAGCGGCGCGGTGTACCAGCTGCGCTGCCCGCGGGCGATCGCCGCGAAGTGCGCGCCGGTGGCGACCAGGCTCTTGCCCGAGCCGGTGGGCGTGGACAGGATGACGTGGGCGCCGGACACCACCTCGATGAGGGCCTCGGTCTGCGCCGGGTAGAGGGTCAGGCCGCGGTCGCTCACCCAGCCCTCGAACGCCTCGTACAGCGCATCCGGGTCGTCCGTGCCGGGCAACCGGTCGGTCAGCGACATGCCCGCGCCCGTAGCTCCTGCTTGTCGACCTTGCCGATGGCGTTGCGTGGCAGCGCGCCGACGACCTCGACGAACCGCGGCGCGGCATGGTCGGCCATCCGCTCGCGCACCCAGGCGCGTACCTGCGAGGGCGTCACCGGCGCACACGCCACGAGGTAGGCCGCGACGGCCTCGCCGGCCAGCGCGTCCGGCACACCTACCACGGCGGCGTCCTCGATCGCCGGGTGCCGGCGCAGCAGCTCCTCCACCTCCGCGGAGAACACCTTCGTCCCACCCCGGTTGATCATGTCCTTGGTGCGGTCGAGGACGGTGACGTAGCCCGCCGTGTCGATCCGAGCGACGTCGCCGGTGTCGAACCAGCCGTCGACGATCGCCGCGCCGGTCGCGGCCGGGTCGCGGGCGTAGCCGGACGTGACCAGCGAACCGCGCAGCCACAGCCCGCCCGGCTGGCCCGGCCGGCGCGAGCGGCCGTCGTCGCCGCGGACCTGCGCCTGCATGCAGGGCAGTGGCCGGCCGACCGAGCCGGGGCGGGCGCGCAGGTCGTCGTCGGTGGCGATGCAGGCGGGCGAGTGGGTCTCGGACAGCCCGTAGACGTCGTGCAGGCGCACCCCGGGCAACCGCTCGCGCAGCGCCTGCTGCAGGTCGGCGGGGAACGGGGCACCGCCGGCGGCCAGCCGGGTGAGCGCCGGCAGCTCCCCGAAGCCCGGCAGCCGCAGGCACAGCCGCCACCAGCTGGGCACGGCGTAGGCCCACGCCACGGCGTGCTCGCGCAGCACCGCGACGTACTCCCGTGGCGACTGTGAGCCGACGAGCACGCAGGTCGCCCCCGCCAGGAACGCCGGCAGCAGGTGCGCGTGCATCGCCGAGATGTACGTCAGCGGGAACAGCACCGCCGTCACCTCGCCGGGCTGCAGCTGCAGGACCCGCTGGTAGCTCATCGCCGAGTGCACCGAGCAGCGGTGCACCACCTGCGACGCCTTGGGCCGCCCGGTCGTGCCGGAGGTGAACACCACGGCGTACGTCTCGTCCTCCGCCGGCTGCTGCCCGACGTCGTAGGCCCAGCCGCGCGGCCTGGCCTCGGTGAGCACCGAGGCGAGCTCCAGCGCCCCGTCCAGCGCGATGCCCGGTGCGGCGAGGCGCAGCCGTACCCGCATGTGCCCAGTCATGTAGGCCCACTGCGGCGGGGCGAGCCGGGTGTCGAGCCCGACCAGGACCAGCCGGGCGCGGGCGCACGCGAGCAGCAGCACGGCGAGCTCGAGCGAGTTGCCGGCCGCCACCGCGACGGCGTCGCCGGGCTGCAGCCCGCGTCCGCGCAGCGAGGCGGCGGCGGTCTCCACCAGAGCGCCCAGCCCGGCGTACGTCACCGCCCGGTCGCCGTCGACCAGCGCGATCCCCGCCGGCCAGGTGCGCACCGCCCGGTCGAGGGCGTCCACCACGGTCGCCGGGCGGCGGGCGTAGGACAGGGCGGGCGCCGCCAGCCAGGTCTGGGTCGCCACCGGGTCGCCGGGCCGGTCGTCCAGGTCGTGGGGCAGCCCGGGCAACGCGCTCGCGGCCCGGTTGGCCGCCGGGTCAGTGGACAGAGCGGGTCCGGACCGTCGTCATGGTGCGCACGCTACGCCGGTGCCGGTGTCCCCGGCGGCGCCGCGCACACCGGCTGGTTGACCACCTGAGGAGGGGGCAGCACGGCGGTATGCCGCCCTCTGCCGCCCGGCCGGCGGAGGAGCCCGGCCGCTCCCTGGGAGCCGGGCTGCTGGTCGGGATCGGCGTCGCGGCGTTCCTGGACGAGACGGTGTTCCACCAGCTGCTGCACTGGCACCACTTCTACGACCGGTCCACCTCCACGGTCGGCCTGGTGTCCGACGGCTTCTTCCACATCGGCGGGACGCTGGCGCTGGTGTCGGGACTGCTGCTGTTCGCCGGCCTGCAGCGGCGGCGGACCGCCGACGGGGCCAGGGTCCGGGCCGGGGGACTGCTCGGCTGCGGCGGCTTCCAGGTCTACGACGGCCTGGTGCAACACAAGATCCTGCGGCTGCACCAGGTGCGCTACGGCGTGCCGTCCCTGCCGTACGACCTGGTGTGGAACCTCGCCGGTCTCGCCCTGCTCGCCGCCGGCCTACTGGTGCTGCGCCGAGCCGCCCGGGACGCCGGCGGCAAGCCGGACCAGCCGTGAGCCCCGGGCCGGCAACGGTAAAGAGCCAGGGCGATCCTGCCGAAGGAGCCCGTACCGCAGCGTCGCCTTCCTCCTGACCCGATCCGGCGCTGCGGCCTCGAGCGTAATTACGATCCGCAGTAGTAGAATTGCTCTGCGCAACCGCGTACTCCGCGGCGCAGTTCTCGAGAAGGGCCGGGGCGTGGCCGACGACGCCGGCTTGCAGCGCATTCTGGTGGAGCTCGCCGGCACGCTGGACACCGACTACGACCTCGACGAGGTCCTCGAACGACTGCTCGGCGACGTGGCGCGGGTCCTGGCCGTGAGTGGCGTCTGCGTCGTGCTCGTCGACGGGCGAGGGGCGCTGCACGTCGCCTCCGGAACCGATGAGGTGGTGCGCCGGCTCGCCGGGAGGGAGATCGAGCTCGGGCAGGGCCCGAGCGTGCAGGCGTGCCGCACGCGCGAGCCGGTGTCGATGGTCGACGTGACCGCGGCGAGCCCCTTTCCCGACGTCGCTGCCCGGGCCGTCGAAGCCGGTTTGCGAGCCGTGACCAGCTTCCCGCTGCATCGTGGGAGCGAGCGCATCGGCGCCCTCACGGTGTACCGGGACAGCCCGGGCGAGTGCGACGCTGCGGCCACCGAGACCGCCCAGGTGCTTGCCGCCGTCATCACCGCCTACATCGTCAACGCTCAGCAGCGCGTGCTGTTGGCACGGACCTCCCGGGCGGCGGCCGGCAGCGCGATGACCGACCCGCTGACCGGGCTGGCCAACCGCCGGCTGTTCCTGGACCGGATGGCTGCCGCGCAGGCCACCTCCCGCCGGCACGGCTCCGGCCGGGCCGTGCTGTTCCTCGACCTGGACCGCTTCAAGCTGGTCAACGACGGCCTCGGGCACCAGGTCGGCGACCGGTTGCTGGTGCAGGTCGCAGCCCGGCTGCTGCACGGTCTGCGTCCCGGTGACACCGTCGCGCGGCTCGGTGGGGACGAGTTCGCGATCCTGTGCGAACGGCTTCCCGCGGGCCGGGAGGCGGAGGTTGCGGCGGGCGTGGCGCAGCGCGTCCTCGACGAGCTGAGCTTTCCCGTGGACCTGCCCGACCGGCAGCTCGTCGTCACCAGCAGTATCGGCGTCGCGGTCGCCGGCCCGGACGACGATCCTGACACGGTGCTGCGGCACGCGGACGCGGCGATGTACCGGGCGAAGAAGCACGGCAAGGCCGGCTTCGAGATCTTCGACCAGGCGATGCACGCCCAAGCCGTTCTGAAGCTCGAGACCGAGGCGGCGCTGCGCGTCGCGCTGGACCGCGACGAGCTGGTCGTGCACTACCAACCGGTCGTCGACGGCAGCAGCGGACGCCTGGTGTCGGTCGAGGCGCTGCTGCGCTGGCAGCACCCGCAGCGCGGGCTGCTCCCCGCGCAGGAGTTCCTCGCGCTCGCCGAGGAGACCGGCCTGATCATCCCGATGGGCGCCTGGGTCCTGGACGAGACGTGCCGGGACGCGGCCCGCTGGAACGCGCTGCGGCCGCCTGGCCAGCCCGCGGTGCAGGTGTCGGTGAACCTGTCCGCCCGGGAGCTGAGTTTCCCGGGCCTGGTCGACGCGGTGGCCAAGGCCGTGACCGACCACGCCCTGGACGCCGACGCCCTCTGCCTGGAGATCACCGAAGGCCTTCTCGTGGCCGATGCCCAGGCCTCGGTGAGCACGCTGCACGCGCTGAAAGCGTTCGGGGTCCGGATCGCGCTGGACAACTTCGGGACCGGCCACTCCTCGCTGGCCTACCTGGAGCAGTTCCCGATCGACCAGCTCAAGGTCGACCGCTCGTTCATCGGCAGACTGGGAGAGTCGCAGAACCGCAAGATCGTCCACGCGGTGATCGGCCTCGCCCACTCGCTGGGCCTCCCGGTCGTCGCCCAGGGGATCGAGTCCGACGCGCAGCTCAGCGTCGTGCGCGAGCTCGACTGCGACTTCGTCCAGGGCTACCTGCTCGGCAAGCCCGGCGGCCCTGCCGCCATCGACGCGCTCGTCGCGGAGTTCCCGCCGTCGACGGCGGCTCAGCCGGCTGCCCCCGGTGCCGGGCGTCGGCTGCCCTCTCCCGCCAACCCGGATCGCCCGGGCCGCATCCGCCGGTTCGGCCCGGGCGGTGCCGCGTTGGCCGCAGTCGCCGTCCTGGGCATCGTCGTCCTGCTGCTCGCCACCGGGCTGGCGGTCAGAGCGTCCCGGGCCGCTGCGACCGTCGACCGCCAGGCAGCGACCTGGCAGCAGCTGATGAGCGACAACGAGCAGGTGCTGGTGTCGCTGCTGGACGCGGAGACCGGCCAACGCGGCTACCTGCTCACCGGGCAGGAGAGCTACCTGTCGCCGTACGACGACGCCGTCGCCCGCCTGCCGCCGGTGCTGGACCGGCTGGACCGGCTCGCCGCGGCGCTACCGCAGCAGCAGGCCGCGATCGCCCGGATCCGGCAGCTGTCCGTTCGCAAGACCGACGAGCTGGCCGAGACCCTCCGGTTGCGGAGCACGGGCGGACCGGCTGCGGCTCTCACGCTCGTGGACAGCGACCGGGGCAAGCAGGTGATGGACGAGCTGCGCTCGGTGCAGGCCGGCATCACCGGGCAGGTCGGGGAGCAGCTGGACAGCCAGCGGACCGAGGTGGCGCGGCGGCGCGGGCAGTTCCAGCAGGTGGGCGCGACGGGCGTCGTGCTGCTGCTGGGGCTGCTCGTCGGGATGCTCTGGTTGCTGGGCGGCCGCGGGCGGGCGGAACGCGAACGGCTACAGGCGGAGCGGGACCGGCGACGGCTGACCGAGCAGCTGACGGTCCAGGCCGTGCACGACCCGCTCACCGGGTTGCCGAGCCGCCGGCTGCTCGAGGACCGCATCACCAACGCGCTGCTGCGCGCCGACGTCGACAGCTCGCTGATCGCGGTGTTCCTCGTCGACGTCAACCAGTTCCAACTCGTGAACGACGGTCACGGTCGCGCCGGGGGTGATGCGGTGCTGCTGTCCGTGGCCCGTCGGCTGCTCGGCCACGTCAGGGCCACCGACACGGTGGCCAGAGTGGGTGGCGACCAGTTCGTCGTGCTGGGCGAGGGGTTCCGCGACCCTGGTGAGGCCGAGCGCGCCGCCGAGGCGCTCGCCCAGCGGGCCAGCCACAACGCGTCGTACGACGGGACCAACATCCCGGTGACGGCCAGTGTCGGCGTGGTCGCGGCGTCAGCCCGCAGCCTGCACGGTGAGACGCCACCCGCGGCCGTGACGGCGGAGCTTCTGCTGTCGGCCGTCGACAGCGCCCTGCGGGCAGCGAAACAGGGTGGCCCGGCCCGCTGGCACGGCTACGACGCGCAGGTCGCCAGGCGCCACTCGGACGCGTCCTGGGTTCCCAGCGACCTGCGGGCCGGGCTGGCCGACAACCAGCTCTGGGTCGCCTACCAGCCACTGGTCGACCTCGACGGCGGCCAACCCATCGGGGTGGAGGCGCTGGCCCGCTGGCGCCATCCCGAGCGGGGGCCGATCGGTCCGGACGTGTTCATCCCAGTGGCGGAGCAGACCGGGCTCATCCACGAGCTCGGCGCCTTCGTGCTCGGTGAGTCCGCCCGGCACGTGTCCGGCTGGAACCGTGACCGTCTCCGGCTCGGCCTGCCGGCACTGCGGCTCAGCGTGAACTGCTCGGTCCGGCAACTGCTGGACGACGGCTTCGCCACCGCCGTGGCACGGGCCCTCGCGGAGTCCGGCCTGCCCGCCCACCTGCTGACGGTGGAGATCACCGAGAGCGTCCTCGTGGACGCCGTCGCCGGGGCGACCGACCAGATCACAGGTCTCGCCGAGCTCGGACTGACCATGGCACTCGACGACTTCGGCACCGGCTACTCCTCGCTGGGCTACCTGCATCGCTTCCCCATCGGCTTGATCAAGATCGATCGCTCCTTCGTCGCCGGGCTCGGTCACAGCCTCGCCGACGAGGCCATCGTCCGGTCGGTCGTCGGCCTGGCGGCGGCCCTGGGGCAGAAAGTCCTCGCGGAGGGCATCGAGACCGCGGAGCAGGCCCGGCACGCCCGCCGGCTCGGCTGCCACTACGCACAGGGCTACTACTTCGGACGCCCGGCAGACGCCGCGTCCGTCGGCGCGCTGCTGCTGCCCCCACGAGTCGCGGCCTGATCGCCGAGCTGTGCCCCGTCCGGTCTCGTGGGGTCAGCGCAGCGGGGTGCCCCAGTCGGTCTCCGCCCGCAGCACCGGCTTGAGCACCTTGCCTCCGGCGTTGCGGGGGAGCGACAGGGTCGGCAATGTCACGCGGAGCCGGGAGCCGTGTCCATGGTGTCCGTCGTCCCGCCTCGTCCCTCGCCTCGGCCTCGCTCCCGGGCCAGCCGGTCTCCCCTCACGGCTCGTCGCCGCCGGTGCTCGCGGTCAGCAGCCGGCGCAGCGAGTCGAGCCGGGCCGCCGTGGCCGAGCCGGCGGCCACCGCGGCGTCGAGGGCGCAGCGGGGGGTCCCCGGTAGGTGGGGGCAGCCCGGTGGGCAGCGCTGGGCGGCCTCCGCGAGGTCGGGGAACGCCGCGAGCACCCGGGCGGCGGTGACGGCGCCGAGGCCGAAGCTGCGCACCCCCGGCGTGTCGACCACGGTGCCGCCACCGGGCAGCGGCAGGGCGACGGCGCTGGAGCTGGTGTGCCGGCCCTTGCCGACGCCGCTGACCTCGGCGACCGCCCGGTGGGCGTCGGGGACGAGCTGGTTGACCAGCGTCGACTTGCCGACCCCGGACTGCCCGAACAGCACGCTGATCCGGCCGCTGAGCCGGCCGCGGAGCTCGTCGACGCCTGAGCCGTGGCCGGTGACGACGGCATCCACGCCGAGCGGGGCGTACAGGCCGAGCAGCTCGGCCGGCTCGGCGAGGTCGCTCTTGGTGAGGCACAGCAGCGGCGTGAGCCCCCCGTCGTAGGCGGCGACGAGGCAGCGGTCGACCAGGCGTGGGCGGGGCACGGGGTCGGCGAGGGCGGTGACGACCACGAGCAGGTCGGCGTTGGCGACGACCGGCCGCTCGACCGGGTCGGTGTCGTCGGGGGTACGCCGCAGCAGCGAGCTGCGCTCTTCGACCCGGACGATGCGGGCGAGCGCGTCGGGGCCGCCGGCGAGGTCGCCGACGAGGGCAACCCGGTCGCCGACGACGACGGCGCGGCGACCGAGCTCGCGGGCGCGTACGGCGGTCAGCAGGGCCCCGTCGTGCAGGCGCAGGCGGTAGCGCCCGCGGTCGACCGTGACCACCGTCGCGGCGGCGGCGTCCTCGTGGGCGGGCCGGGTGCGGGTGCGCGGCCGTGAGCTTCTGCCCGGCCGGACCCGCACGTCGTCCTCATCGAGCTCGCGCGGGCTCAGCCGGGGACTCCGGAGCTGTCCAGCATGAGCAGCCAGGAGCCCACGAAGTCGGGGACGGTCTTGCCGGTGGTGGCGACGTCGGCGACCGCGATGCCGTCCACGCCGAGTCCCAGCACGGCCCAGGCCATCGCGATTCGGTGGTCGTCGTAGCTGGCGAGCAGACCGGGGCGCAGCGGCCGCGGGTGCACGACCAGGCCGTCCGGCAGCTGGCGCACGTCGCCGCCGAGCCGTCCGAGCTCGGTGGCCAGCGCGGCCAGCCGGTCGGTCTCCTGCAGCCGCAGGTGCGCGACGCCGGTGAACCGGCTGGGCGTCGTCGCCAGTGCGGCGAGGGCGGTGAGGACGGGGGTGAGCTCCCCGCAGTCGCGCAGGTCGGCCTCCACTCCGAGCAGCCGGTCGCCGGCCGACACGGTGAGCGCGCCGCCTGCGCGGCTGACCCGGCCGCCCATCTGCGCAAGCAGGTCGGGCAGGGCGGCGCCGGGCTGCGTGGTGTCGACCGGCCAGTCCGGCACTGTCACCGAGCCGCCGGCGGCGAGCGGGGCCGCGAGATAGGCGGCCGCGGTCGACAGGTCGGGCTCGACGACGGCGTCGCGCGGTCGGAGCCCCCCGGGTCGTACGTGCCAGGTGCCCGGTGCGGTGTCGTCGACGTCGGCCCCCGCCTCGCGCAGGGCGCGGACGGTCATCGCCAGGTGCGGCGCGCTCGGCAGCGGCGGGCCCTCGTGCCGCACGGTGACGCCCTGGTCGTAGCGGGGCGCGGCGAGCAGCAGGCCGCTGACCAGCTGCGAGGACTGCGAGGCGTCGAGGACGACGGCGCCGCCGCGCAGGGCGCCGGTGCCCCGCACCGTGACCGGCAGGGCCTCGTCCCGGTCGAGGTCGGCGCCGAGAGCACGCAGGGCGCGCAGCAGCGGGCCGAGGGGGCGCTCGCGCACCCGCGGATCGCCGTCGAAGGTCACGGCGCCGACCGTCAGTGCGGCGACGGGGGGCAGGAAGCGGGCGACGGTGCCGGCGTTGCCGACGTCCACCTCGCGGCCGGTCGGGTGCAGTGGCCCGGCGCAGCCCGCCACCACCCAGTCGCCGTCAAGGGTGTCGGTGACCGGCACGCCGAGGGTGCGCAGCGCCGCGGCCATGAGCTCGGTGTCGCGGCTCCTCAGCGGGCGCCGGACGATGCTCTCGCCGCCGGCCAGGGCGGCGAGCACGAGCGCCCGGTTGGTGACGCTCTTGCTGCCCGGCAGGGCGACCACGGCGGCCAGCGGTGCGCGGGCCCGAGGGGCCGGCCAGGGGTCGGGCGGCGCCGGCACCGGGCCGCCGGTGGCGCGGGGAAGGCCACGCTCCGCTCGGTCGGGCACGGGCTCTCCTGCGTCTGCGGGCGCCGGCGTCGGCGCGCGGTCCGGAGCGGCCAGTCTGCCCGAACCCGGCCGGACATTGGCCGGTGCGACCCCGCGCCTGCCCGGCGAACGTACACTCGGCGCCGTGCTGTGGACCGGTGCGACGGCCGTGCCGTCGAGCGGTGCGCCGGCCGAGCGGTCCTAGCCGTGTGCGGGCGCTACGCGAGCAGCCGGTCGGCCCACGACCTACTCGTGCACTTCGAGGTCGACGAGCCGCCGGAGCAGACGCTGCCGGCGTCGTGGAACGTCGCCCCGACCGACCCGGTCTACGTCGTCCTCGAGCGGCACGACCGCAGGCGGCTGCAGGTTGTGCGCTGGGGCCTGGTGCCGTCGTGGGCCGAGGACCCGAAGGTCGGCGCGCGCATGATCAACGCCCGGCGGGAGACGCTGGCCGACAAGCCGGCCTTCCGCAGCGCCTACCAGCGCCGCCGCTGCCTCGTGCCCGCCGACGGCTACTACGAGTGGCAGCGGCAGGGGACGCACAAGCAGCCGTGGTTCCTCACCGGCCGCGACGGCGGCCCGCTGGCGATGGCCGGGCTGTACGAGGTGTGGCGCGCGCCCGACGACACCCGGCTGTGGACCTGCACCGTCATCACCACGCAGGCGGCCGACGACCACGGCGAGATCCACGACCGCACCCCCCTGCTCGTGCCCCGCGAGGCCTGGACCCGCTGGCTCGACCCCGGGCAGCCCGATCCGGGGGACGGCGTGCTGGTCCCCGGCGCCCCCGGCGTGCTCGAGGCCTGGCCGGTCGGCGCGGCCGTCGGCAACGTCCGCAACAACGGCGCCGAGCTCGTACAGCCACTCGGTCCCGCGCAGGCCGGGTGATCGGGCCGGTCCGCTGGGTAGGGCGTGGAGGACTGCGACCCGCACGACACCCGACACCGGAGGAGCCCTGACCGTGGACACCCAGGCAGCCCGCACCACTCTCGAGCAGCTGCTGCGCGAGCTCGACAGCGCTACGCAGACGCTGCAGGGGGAGGGCGCGGGGGAGTCCAGCGAGCTCAGCCACATCACGCAGCACCCCGGCGACGTCGGCACCGAGGTCGCCGACAACGATCGCGAGGTCGCCCTGCTGGAGGCGGCCGGCGACCGTCGCGCGGAGGTCGTGGCGGCCCTCGGGCGTCTCGACGACGGAACCTACGGCAGGTGCGTCGACTGCGGCCAGCCGATCGAGCAGGCGCGGCTGGAGTTCCGGCCCGAGGCGGCCCGCTGCCTGGCGGACCAGCGCGCGTACGAGGCCAGGAGCAGCTGAGCGCCATCACCCCCCGCCACGACCCGGCACCCGGTTGGACCCGGGCGGTGGACACGCCCGCAGGGGTGGCCCGCCTGCACGTCGAGGGTCAGGGGGCGGCCCGCCTGGTGCTCGGGCACGGAGCGGGCGGGGGCGTGGACGCTCCGGACCTGCTGGCCGCCCGCGATGCCGCCCGCGGTCTCGGCCTGCAGGTCGTGCGCGTGGAGCAGCCCTGGCGGGTCCGCGGTGCCCGCGTCGCGCCGGCGCCCGCTCGGCTGGACGCGGCCTGGCTGGCGGCTCTCGCCGCGCTGCCGCCGCTGCCCTGCGTGCTCGGCGGCCGCAGCAGCGGCGCCCGGGTCGCCTGCCGGACCGCCTGCCTCGCGGACGACGTACGCGGGGTGCTCTGCCTCGCCTTCCCCCTCGTGCCGCCGGGCGGGGCCACCAGCCGGGCCGCCGAGCTCGCCCTGCCGCGGGTGCCCCGGCTGGTGGTGCAGGGCGAGCGGGACGCCTTCGGCGTGCCGGGGCCCGGCGACGGTGTACGGGTGGAGGTCGTCGCGGGCGCCGACCACGCCTTCGCGGTGCGCCGACGGGACGGGCACACCGCCGGACAGGTGTGCGCACGGGTGGGCGAGCTCGTCCGCGACTGGCTGGCGCAATCGCTGGCCCAGTGAGCCCGGACCGCTACGCCGGGGAATCGCGCACCCCCGGGTCCGGTTGACATGCTCACGCGAGGCGCTCCCCGTCTCCGGCGCGCGGAGGAGAGCACATGCCGTTCATCGCAGCTGACTCCGGCCGGTACGCCGGGTTCTCGGGGGGGCTGCTCCCGTGGCGGCCGGCACGCGCTCCCGTGGCGCCCGGCACGCCCAGCCAGGCCGCGGTGTCGCGAGTAGGCTCCGCGGGGCGGTCTGCGGACCGCGTACCCGTGGAGGTGGGCACCGTCGAGACCGAGACCAGCGAACAGCGCAGCGCCCGCTTCGAGCGCGACGCCCTGCCGTTCCTCGACCAGCTCTACTCCGCCGCGCTGCGCATGACGCGCAACCCGGCCGACGCCGAGGACCTGGTGCAGGAGACGTTCGTCAAGGCCTTCGCCGCCTTCCACCAGTTCCAGGAGGGCACCAACCTCAAGGCCTGGCTCTACCGCATCCTGACCAACACCTTCATCAACACCTACCGCAAGAAGCAACGGCAGCCCCTGCAGTCACCCACCGACGAGATCACGGACTGGCAGCTGGCGGCGGCCGAGGGCCACACCTCCCGCGGGCTCAAGAGCGCGGAGACCGAGGCCCTCGACCACCTGCCCGACAGCGACGTCAAGGACGCCCTGCAGCAGCTGCCGGAGGACTTCCGGATGGCCGTCTACCTCGCCGACGTCGAGGGGTTCTCCTACAAGGAGATCGCCGAGATCATGGGTACGCCGATCGGGACCGTGATGAGTCGGCTGCACCGCGGCCGACGTGGGCTGCGCAGCAAGCTCGCCGACTACGCCGTCGAGCGCGGGCTGGTGAAGGCGGGCGCCTCCGACGACCTGGCGGCGTCGTGAGCTGCGGGGAGCCCCACGAGACCCCGTGCAGCGAGGTCCTCGACGCCGTCTACTTCTACCTCGACGGTGAGCAGGACGCGCACTCCCGCGAGCAGGTCCGCCTGCACCTCAAGGAGTGCGCCCCCTGTCTGCGGCAGTACGGCCTCGAGCAGGCCGTCAAGGCGCTCGTCGCCCGGTGCTGCGGCAGCGACCCGGCCCCCATCGACCTGCGTGAGCGCGTGCTGCTACGCATCCAGAAGGTGCGGATCGAGATCGACTCCGTGGAGTACCGCGCGGACTAGCGCGGCGACAGGACCGCGGGCGAATGCAGGGCTGCCCCACCGGACCCGCCCGGTGCCGTCTCAGCCGCACCTCCTGCGCGCCGCATTCGGGTGTCCGAGCCCGGGAACCGGGCGGCGTGAGGGGGCCCGCAGGTTCATGCCAGGCGTCCCGTCGGTCAGGGGTGCACCCCGTCGCTGTCTGGCTCCCGCGCGCAACGCGGAGTCGCCTAGGGTCGGCGCCATGACATGGCTGGTGACCGGCGGAGCGGGCTACATCGGGGCGCACGTGGTGCGGGCGATGGTGGCCGACGGCCAGGGCGTGGTGGCGCTGGACGACCTGTCGACGGGCGACGCGGGCCGGGTGGACCCCGGCGCCGCCTTCGAGGAGGGCAGCGTCCTCGACCGCGGGCTGGTCCGCCGGGTGCTGGGCGAGCACGGGGTCACCGGCGTGGTGCACATCGCCGCGAAGAAGCAGGTCGGCGAGTCGGTCGCCGACCCCCTGCTGTACTACCGCGAGAACCTCGAGGGCCTGGTCGCCCTGCTCGAGGGCTGCCGGGCCGAGCGCGTCGACCGGTTCGTCTTCTCCTCCAGCGCTGCGACCTACGGCCTGCCCGAGGTGGACCTGGTCACCGAGGACACCCCCGGGGTGCCGCTGTCGCCCTACGGCGAGACCAAGCTCGTCGGGGAGTGGCTCCTGCGGGACTGCGAGCGGGCGTACGGCATGCGGGCCATGAACCTGCGCTACTTCAACGTTGCGGGGGCGGCCAGCCCGGATCTCGGCGACATCGGCATCTTCAACCTCATCCCGATGGTCTTCCAGCGGCTCGAGGCCGGCGAGCGGCCGCGCGTCTTCGGCGACGACTACCCCACGCCCGACGGCACCTGCGTGCGTGACTACGTGCACGTCGCCGACATCGCCGACGCGCACCTTGCCGCGGCCAAGGCGCTCGACGGGGAAGCTCCCGGCGCCACCTACAACATCGGGCGGGGCGAGGGGTCGAGCGTGCTCGACGTGTTGCGGGTGGTCGGCGAGGTGACCGGACTCGACACGACGCCCGACGTGGTGGCCCGGCGGGCGGGCGACCCGGCCCGGATCGTCGCGAGGGTCGACCGGATCCGCCAGGGGTTGGGCTTCACCGCGCGGCACGACCTGCCGGCGATGGTGGACAGCGCCTGGGCCGCGTGGCGGGCCGCCCGCGGATAGCTCCGCGCACCGGGCGCACGACGAGCCCCGGCCGAGATGGCCGGGGCCCGTCGGTGCCGGTCAGGCGTTGGGACGGTTGCCGTGGTTGGCCTTGCTCTTCTTGCGCGCGCGCTTCTTGCGGCCCTTCTTGGCCATGTGGTCCTCCTCGGTGGCGTCCCGTCCAGGGTGGCACACCTTCCGTTCGCCACCCTCTTGACGACCTGAGTGGTCGGGGCTCAATATTGAGGGGTGTCCGCCGCGCAGGGGGCGTGGCGGGAGGCCACGAGGAGGAGACATGCAGGTCCAGCGTTCCTGGGACCCCTTCACGGTGCTGGCCCGGATGGACCGCGACTTCGACGACCTGGTGCGTCGCACGTGGGGCGGCCAGGGCCGCACCGCGGGGTTCGTCCCGGCGGTCGAGGTGGTCCGTGACGGTGAGGACGTCGTCGTCCGGCTCGAGCTGCCCGGCGTCGACGTCGAGCGCGACGTCAACATCGAGGTCGAGCGCGGCAAGCTGGTCATCAGCGGTGAGCGGCGCACCGCGACGGAGGGTGAGGGGGTGCTCGTGCGCGAGCTGCGCTACGGCGCGTTCCGCAGGGAGTTCGCGCTGCCGCAGAGCATCAGCCCCGAGCAGGTCGACGCGTCGTACGACTCTGGGCTGCTCGACGTCCGGGTGCGCGCAGCGGTGACGCCGGCGGCCAGCGCCGTACGGGTGCCCATCCGGCAGAGCGCGGCGAGCCCGCGCACGGTGGAGGCAGGCCCGGCGCCGGAGGAGCAGCCCGCGGTCGAGGCATGAGACTGGGGCAGTGGCGGCAAGCGCCCCCTGGGCAGCCTGAGCTCAGGGCAGGTGCGGTCGGGGGGCGGGACCCCGGGTCCCGCCTCCCGCCGCTGCCGGCCTCCACAGCATCGCCAGCACCACGAGCTGGCCGAGGCCGGCCGCGACGAGCACGTCGCCGGGGCTGACCACCTCCGGGCGCAGCGGCAGCGGCACCGGGACGACGTCCCCGAGCAGCGGCAGCCGGGTCGCCGGGGTGAGCAGCTCGTGCCGCGGGTCGTCCAGGGGGGCGAGGTCGGCGACCGAGACCCCCGCCCGGCCGGCGGCGTCCAGCGACACCGGCATGGCGCCGTTGGCGGCCACGACGAGGGCGTTCGCCAGCAGGCCGAGGGTCACCAAACCGCTGCCCCGCAGCCGCCGGTTGCGGGCCAGGAAGGCGGCGACGAGCAGCGCGGAGCCGGCGAGCCCGGCCGGGTAGGCCGCGCCGCCCCACAGGCCGCCGGCCAGCTGCACCAGAAGCGCGGCCCCGACGAGCCACCGCGCACGCAGCTCCAGGGCGCCGAGCCGGCCCAGCCGGCCGCCGCGCAGCAGGCCGACAGCCGCGGCCGCGAGCAGGACCACGACGACGAGGCTCACCGCGCCAGTCTGCCGCCGTACGCTGCCCGCCATGAGCAGCGACACCGAGCAGACCCCCGGCACCGCAGCCCACGACCCGGAGCGCCCCGCCAAGCTGCTGGAGCTGATGACCACCGGCTGGGCCGAGCGCAGCGCGGCACTGCCCGAGCGGTCCCCGGGCGCGGCGCCGCGGGAGCGCCGCCGGCAGGCCCTCGCCGCGCGCTTCCCGGGCGAGTGGCTGGTGGTGCCGAGCGGCATCGCCCGGATCCGCAGCAACGACACCGAGTACCGCTTCCGGCCGGGCACCGAGCTCGCCCACCTCGCCGGCTCGCACGAGCCGGACGCGGTGCTCGTGGTCGACCCGGACGGTGCCGCGGTGCTCTACCAGGCGCCGTCGATGGACCGCACCACCCCGGCGTTCTTCACCGACCGGATGCACGGCGAGCTGTGGGTCGGGCCGCGCCCGTCGCTCGCGGGCACCAGCGCGCTGCTCGGCCTGCAGACCCGGCCGCTGGAGGAGCTCGACAAGCTCGGCGGCACCGCGGCCCGGATCGTCCGGGGGCTCGATGCCCGGGTCGAGGCACTGTTCGAGGCCGACGAGGAGCGCGACAGCGAGCTCACGGCGTTCCTGTCCGAGCTGCGGCTGACCAAGGACGCCTACGAGGTCGAGCAGCTGCAGGCGGCCGTCGACGCCACCGTCCTGGGCTTCGAGGACGTCGTCCGCTCGCTCGGCCGGGCGAAGCAGACCAGCGAGCGCTGGATCGAGGGGGTCTTCGGCCTGCGCGCCCGGGTCGAGGGCAACGACGTCGGCTACGGGTCGATCTGCGCCGCCGGAGCGCACGCCTGCACGCTGCACTGGACCGACAACGACGGTCCGGTCCGCGACGGGGACCTGGTCCTGCTGGACATGGGGGTGGAGGGCGTTGAGCTCTACACCGCCGACGTCACGCGGACGCTGCCGGTCAGCGGCCGGTTCACCGACCGGCAGCGCGAGGTCTACGACCTCGTGTTCGCCGCGCAGGAGGCGGCGTTCGCCGCCTGCCGCCCGGGGGTGGAGTTCCTCGCCCCGCACCGGGCGGCGATGCGGGTCCTCGCGTACGGCCTGGTTGGGCTCGGCGTCCTCGACGACGCGGAGGCGGCCCTCGACGAGGACGACCAGCGCTACCGCCGCTGGACCCTGCACGGCGTCAGCCACCTGCTCGGCATCGACGTGCACGACTGCGCGCACGCCCGCGACGAGACCTACCGGCACGGCACGCTGGCGCCGGGGGTCGTGCTGACCATCGAGCCGGGGCTGTACTTCCAGCCGGACGACCTCACCGTGCCGGCCGACCTGCGCGGCCTCGGCGTGCGGATCGAGGACGACGTGCTCGTCACCGAGGACGGCTGCCGCAACCTGTCGGCGGCCCTGCCCCGCGACAGCGCCGCCGTGGAGGCCTGGATGGCCGGGCTGCTCGCGGACAGCTGACCTGCGGCGCGGCGTCAAGGGCGGACGGTCCGCCGCCGATGCACCCTGCGTGACGACCTCGATCGAACCCTTTCTGCGCGCGCTCGTCGACAGCGGGGGCTCCGACCTGCACTGCAAGGTCGGCTCCCCGCCGCGGGTGCGCATCGACGGCAAGCTGCGCAAGCTGCAGGCCCCCGAGCTCACCGCGGAGGACACCGACGCCCTGGTCAGCGAGGTGCTGCGGGCCGACCTCGTCGAGGAGTTCCACCGGACCAATGAGGCCGACTTCGCCTACTCCCTGCCGGCGGTGGGGCGCTTCCGGGTCAACGCCTTCCGGTCCCGCGGCTCCTGTGGGCTGGTGTTCCGGCGGGTGAGCGTCGGCGCGATCCCGCTCAGCGAGCTGGGGCTGCCGCCGGTGCTGGCCTCGCTGGCCATGGAGCCGCGCGGCCTGGTCCTGGTCACCGGCCCCACCGGGTCGGGCAAGACGACCACCCTCGCCGGCATGATCGATCACGTGAACGCCAGTAAGGAGTGCCACATCGTCACGATCGAGGACCCGATCGAGGTGCTGCACGCCGACAAGATGGCGATGGTCAACCAGCGCGAGGTGCGCGTGGACACCACCGACTTCGTCACCGCCATGCGGGCGGCGATGCGCCAGGACCCCGACATCATCCTGGTCGGCGAGATGCGTGACCACGAGACGGTGAAGTCCGCGCTCGCGGCCGCGGAGACCGGCCACTTCGTCATGTCCACCCTGCACACCACCGACGCCGCCGAGACCATCAACCGGATCATCGATTTCTTCCCGCCGTTCGAGCAGAAGCAGGTGCGGCTCGCCCTCGCCGGCACGCTCAAGGGGATCATCTGCCAGCGGCTGGTGCCGCGCGCCGACGGGAAGGGGCGCTGCGTCGTCATGGAGATCGCGGTGGGCACCGGCCGGATCGCCGACGCCATCGTCGACCCCGACAAGACGAGCACGATCGGCCAGCTCATCGCCGAGGGCGCCTACTACGGCATGCAGACCTTCGACCAGCACCTCGTGACGTTCCTGCGGGACGGGGCGATCACGCTGGAGGCGGCGATGTCGGCCAGTACCAGCCCACACGACCTCACCGTCGAGCTGCGCCGGCTCGGGCTCGCGGCCTAGAACCCCGACGTCTGCGTGCCGTGCTCGACGCACCGGGCCGTCCAGCCGCCGGGGGTCACCTGCACCACCATCCGCCGCCGGCACCGGGAGCAGTAGCGCGGCGGCTCCAGCACGGCCGCGGCCCGGCAGCCCGGGTGCTCGCCGCGCTCCCCGCAGCGTGCGCACCAGACCGGCAGGTCCAGCACGTAGCTGAGCAGCAGCAGGTCGGGCTGCGGGGACCAGTCGTCCGCGGGCTGGCGCACGAAGCCGAGCCGCTCGTACAGCCGGTGCGCCGCCACCATCGTCGCCTGCGTCAACAGGCGCACCCGGCTGCAGCCGTCCCGGACGGCCGCCTCCAGGCAGGCCCGCATCAGTGCCTCCCCGATGCCGCGCCCGCGCTCGGCCGGGTCCGTGACGAGCATGCGCACCACCGCCTCACCCGCCTGCGCCTGCTCGGCGTACGGGCCGCCCCGGGTCGCCACGGTGACCGCGCCCACCAGCCGGTCGGCCGTCTCGGGGCCCCGGTCGACGGCGACGAGCACCTGCGCCTGCGCAGCCCGGCCAGCGACGTCGCGCAGCACCGGCTCGTACCCGCCGTCCGCCCAGCCCCCGGCCCGGTAGACGCCGGCGGTGAGCTCGGCGACGGCAGCGTGCTCGGCCGGCCGTGCGCGCCGGACCTGGATCGGGGTACTCACCGTGCGTGCCTACCTCACCGCCGGACGTGCCTGCGCAGCCGGGGCGCACCGACCGGGCGTACGGCGGCTCGACCCGTGTCGCGGCCCGGCGCGGGCACCCACTCGGCCCGGTGGTCGGGCGGGACACGGTGCGGTCGATGCCCGCGCCGCAGGCCGCCTGAGCGAGGATGGACGTCCGCCCCACCACCCACGCGGCGCCCGCCGCCCGAGGAGGCAGCCGTGACCCGAGCCCCCGTCCCGCCGTTCGACGAGCAGGGCGCCCGCCGGAAGGTCCAGGCCGCGGAGGACGCCTGGAACACCCGCGACCCGCAGAAGGTCGCCGCGGCCTACACGCCGGACACCGTCTGGCGCAACCGGTCGGAGTTCGTGACCGGGCGTGCCGAGGTCGAGGCGTTCCTGCGGCGCAAGTGGGAGCGGGAGCTCGACTACGCCCTGCGTAAGGACCTGTGGGCGTTCACCGGCAACCGGATCGCGGTCCGGTTCCAGTACGAGTGGCACGACGCCGACGGGCAGTGGTGGCGCAGCCACGGCAATGAGAACTGGGAGTTCGACGAGCAGGGATACATGGCCCGCCGGGAGGCCAGCATCAACGACGTGCCCATCACCGAGTCCGACCGCCGGATCCTCGGCCCCCGGCCCGAGGCCGAGCACGGTCAGCCGATCCCGCTGCAGTAGCCCCGAAGGAGCCACCTTGCCCCGCCCCAGCCCCCGGCGTCCGATGACCCCGCGCCAGCGCCGCATCGCGCAGGGCGCGTCGCTGCCCCCCGCGCGCCGCCGCCCGCTCGCGCCGGTGCCGCCGCTCCCGATGCCGCCGGGCCGAGTGGTCAACGTCCCGGATCGCGGTGAACTGTTCGTCCGCGACACCGGCGGCAGCGGGCCGGTCGTCCTGCTGGTGCACGGCTGGATGTTCGCCAGCGACCTCAACTGGCTGCGGACGTACGCCCCGCTGGCCGCGGCGGGCTACCGCGTGCTGGCGATGGACCTGCGCGGCCACGGGCGCGGCCTGCGCAGCAGCGAACGCTTCCGGCTGGCCGACTGCGCCGACGACGCCGCCGGCCTGCTCGACGTCCTCGGCGTCGGGCAGGCGCTGGTGGTGGGCTACTCGATGGGCGGTCCCGTCACGCAGCTGCTCGCGCGGCGGCACCCGCACAAGGTCGCAGGTTTCGTCCTGTGCGCGACCGCGCTCAGCTGGCAGGACCCGTGGCAGAAGGCGCTCTGGCGCACGATGGGCGGCCTGCGCATGCTGCTCGGCGCGTTCCCGCTCGGGGTCTGGCGGACCGTCCTGCGGCTGCAGGGCGGGGACGAGCAGCACCGCAGCTGGGTCGCGGCCGAGCTGTCCCGCAGCAGCGCCCGCGATCTCGCCGAGGCCGGCCGGGAGCTGGGCCGCTTCGACAGCTCGGGGTGGGCCGGCGAGCTGCCGCAGCCCGCCGCCGTCGTGCTCACCGCCCGCGACCGGGCCGTGCCGCCCGCCCACCAGCACGGCCTGGCCCGGGCGCTGCGGGTCGACCCGCACGTCGTCGACGGCGACCACGACGCCTGCTCGGTGCGCCCGCGGGAGTTCGTCGCCGTGCTGCTGGCGGCCCTCCACGCGGTGCAGGGCCGTACGGCCGCCGCCACGGCGCTGCTCGGCTGACCCGGTCACGCCTGCGGGCTCACCCGAGCAGCGCCCGCAGCAGCACGGCGGTGCCGCCCGCCCCCGCCAGCGTCAGCGTCGTCCGGCGGGCGGCGTCCTCCCCGACGCGGCGGGCCAGCGGGGCGCCGAGCACAGCTCCGGCGGCCAGCGTGGCCACCGTGCCGGCGAGCAGGCCACGACCCACCTGCGGGGCCCCGAGTGAGGGCAGGGCGACGAGGTTCAGGCCGAGGAAGACGGCCTGCAGGCTGGCCCGCTGCGGTCCCGCGGGCCAGCCGGCGTTGGCGGCCCACAGGGCGAGCGGCGGGCCGGCGACACCGGCGACCACGTTGCTCGCCGCGGCCACGACGGCGACCGCCACGGCGCCGCGCCTGCCGCCGGCGGCCGGCCACCGCACACCGAGGGCGAGCAGCGCCGTGCCCAGCACGACCACCCCGCCGGCCAGAGCGGCAGCCGGGCGCTCGGGCAGGCCCCCGGCCAGCCGGGCGAGGACCGGGGTGGCCAGGGCCGCCGGCGCGAGCAGCAGCAGCGTCGTACCGGCCTCGACCTCCCGGTGCAGCCGGCCGAGCAGGACGACGTTGAGCACCAGCGACAGCGCCACCGCCAGCCGCACCCCGTCGTACGGCCCGAGCGCGGCGACCAGCAGCGGGCCGCACACCAGGGAGAACCCCAGCCCGCTCACCGACTGCGCGAGGGTCCCGACGAGGACGGCCAGCAGGACCGCGGCGGTCAGCACAGCGCCGCGCGGCGCTCCGCCTCGACCTCCTCGCGGACGGCGCAGCCACGCAGGTGGTCTCCCACCAGGCCGCAGGCCTGCAGCAGGGAGTAGACCGTCACGGGCCCGACGAAGGTGAACCCGGCCGCCTTGAGCCGCCTGGTGAGGGCGACGCTGCCGGCTGTGCTGGCCGGCACGTCGGCCCAGCGCTCCGGGGCCGGGGCGCGCGTCGTGTGCTGCCGGACGAGGGCGGGCAGCCCCCCGGTGCCGCGCAGCGCGAGCGTCGCGCGGGCGTTGGTGACGCAGGCCCGCAGCTTGGGCCGGCTGCGGATCAGGCGGGCGTCGGCGAGCAACGGCTCGACGTCGAGCTGTTCGACCAGCTCGGGCTGGAAGCCGGCGAGGGCCTCGCGCAGCGCTTCGCGCTTGCGCAGCACGGTGATCCAGGACAGCCCGGCCTGGAACCCCTCGAGACAGACCTTCTCGTACAGCTGCTGCTCGGACAGCTGCGGCCGCCCCCACTCGGTGTCGTGGTAGCGCTCGTACAGCGGGTCGCCGTCGCCGAAGCAGCGCATCACACCGTCTGCGACAGCGCCTTGATCGGCATCTTCAGGTCGGCGAGCATGTCGAGGTCCTCGGTGGCGGGCCGCCCGAGCGTGGTGAGGTAGTTGCCGACGATGACGGCGTTGATGCCGCCGAGCATCCCGTCCCTGGCGAGGTCGCCGAGGGTGAGCTCGCGGCCCCCGGCGTAGCGCAGGATCGTGCGGGGCAGGGCGAGCCGGAAGACCGCGATGGCCTTGAGGGCATCGCCCGCCGCCATGACCGGCAGGTCCCCGAACGGCGTGCCGGGCCGTGGGTTGAGGAAGTTGAGCGGCACCTCGTCGGGCTCGAGCACGGCCAGCTGGGCGGCGAACTCCGCGCGCTGCTCCAGCGTCTCGCCCATCCCGAGGATCCCGCCGCAGCACACCTCCATGCCCGCGTCGCGGACCATCTGCAGCGTCGACATCCGCTCCTCCCACGTGTGCGTCGTCACGACGTTCGGGAAGTGCGAGCGGGCGGTCTCCAGGTTGTGGTTGTAGCGGTGCACACCGAGCGCGGCGAGCGCGTCGACCTGCTCCTGGCTGAGCATCCCGAGCGAGCAGGCGATCTGGATGTCGACGGCCTCGCGGATGGCGGTGACGCCCTCGGCGAGCTGGGCCATGAGTCGCGCGTCGGGGCCGCGGACCGCCGCGACGATGCAGAACTCGGTCGCCCCGGTCGCCCGAGTCTCCACCGCCGCTGCCACCAGCGACGGGATGTCGAGCCACGCGGCGCGCACCGGCGAGGCGAACAACCCCGACTGGCTGCAGAAGTGGCAGTCCTCCGGGCAGCCACCGGTCTTGAGGCTGACGATGCCCTCGACCTCCACCTCCGGGCCGCAGTACCGCTCGCGCACCTCGTGGGCGAGCTGCAGCAGCTCGGGCAGGCGGTCGTCGGGCAGGAGCAGGCAGGCCAGCGCCTGCTCCTGCGACAGGCCGACACCGCGCTCGAGGACCTGTCGGCGGGCCGGCGCCAGCGGGTCGCTCGCCAGGTGGGACGGCGTCAGGAGCTCGGTCACGTCGGGCAGTCTGCCAGGGGTGGGACCCGGGGCCGCATCGGGTCGGCGCCGCCGACTGGCTCGACGGGCGGGTGGCGCAGCCGGGCGCCGCCTGAGTAGCGCGCTCCCTACCCTGGCGGGCGTGTCCACACTGGCCGACCTGCTCCACGACCGCACGGCGCTCACCGCTGCCGACGTCGAGTGGCTGCACCGGCTGGTCGCCGAGTGGCAGCTCGTCAGCGACCTCAGCTTCGCCGACCTGGTGCTGTGGGTGCGCACCCGGGAGGGCGGCTGGCTCGCCGCCGCGCACATGCGACCGACGACCGGGTCGACGGCCTACCCCCACGACGTCGTCGGTTCGGAGCTCACCGGCGAGCCCGCGCGGCGGCTGGAGCGGGCCGCCCCCGGGGCATGGGTCGTGGGGGCGGGCTCACGCGACCGCGAGGACCGGCTGCCGCTGCGCCAGGAGACCGTGCCCGTGCGCCGCGGCGCCGCGCTCGTGGCCGTGCTGTCCCGGGACAGCCAGGTCGTGGCCGGACGCACCCCGAGTCAGCTCGAGCTGGCCTACCTGTCCAGCGCCGGCGAGCTGCTGCAGATGGTCTCGGAGGGGACCTTCCCCTACCCGGGGCACGGGGCCGACCCGGAGAGCGCGCCGCGGGTCGGCGACGGGCTGCTCCGGCTCGACGGCACCGGGCACGTCGTCTACGCCAGCCCCAACGCGCTGTCGGCCTACCGCCGGCTCGGCGTCGCCGGCGACCTGCTCGGTGCGCACCTCGGGCACACCGTCGCCGGCCTGTCGCCCGGGCCCGGGCTCGACGAGCCCCGTGGCTCGGCGGCGCTGGCCGCGGCGCTGCGCTTCCGGGAGCCCCGGGAGTCCGAGGTCGAGGCTCAGGGCGCGACCGTCCTGCTGCGGGCCATGCCCCTGCTGCCCGCCGGAGAGCCGCGGGGCGCGCTCGTCCTGGTCCGCGACGTCACCGAGCTGCGCCGCCGCGACCGGCAGATCATGGGCAAGGACGCCACCATCCGGGAGATCCACCACCGGGTGAAGAACAACCTGCAGACCGTCGCAGCGCTGCTGCGGCTGCAGGCCCGCCGGCTGCAGGACCCCTCGGCCCGGGCGGCGCTCGAGGAGTCGGTACGGCGGGTGGCGAGCATCGCGCTGGTCCACGAGACGCTGTCGCTGGCCCTGGACGGGTCGGTGGCCTTCGACGGGATCGCCGACCGGGTGCTCGCCATGTGCGCGGAGGTCGCGGCACCGGAGGCCGACGTGGTCGTGCGTCGAGACGGCGCGGCCGGAACGCTGCCGGCGGAGATCGCGACGCCGTTGTCGATGGTGCTCACCGAGCTCGTCCAGAACGCCGTCGAGCACGGGTTCCCGACCGGCCCCGGTCACATCGACGTGCGGTTCGACCGTACGGACAGCGAGCTGAGCGTCGTCGTGGAGGACGACGGGCGCGGTCTGCCCACCGGCTTCGACCTGGGGACGTCGACACGGCTGGGGCTGCAGATCGTGCGGACCCTCGTCGAGGGGGAGCTGCGCGGCTCGATCCTGCTCCGGCCGGGCAGCGTCAGCGGCGCGGCGGCGGAGCTCCGGGTTCCGCTGACACCCTGACGCGGATCCGCTCGAGCGCCGACGAGCTGGCCGGTCAGGCGGAATGAACGTGCAGGCGGCTGCTGCGACGGGCCAGGGCCCGGCGCTCGTCCTCGCTGGTGGCACCCCATACCCCCGCGTCCTGGCCGGTCTCGAGCGCCCAGCCGAGGCAGTCCGTGACGACGGGGCAGCGCCGACAGACCACCTTGGCCTCCTCGACCTGCACGGCGGCGGGGCCGGCCGTACCGATCGGGAAGAACAGCTCGGGGTCCTCGTCCCGGCAGAGCGCGTGGTGCCGCCAGTCCATGGCCTTCCAACTCCTCGTCTGGTGCGGTCGGCTCCGCCGCGCGACCGTGGTGCGCCCGCCGCGTCGGTGCAGCGGGGTGGTGCAGCCCGTGCCGCGGTGCTGCGCACAGCACGATCCGTGGCGGACGTCGTGCTAGCGGCCGGGGTGACCGGCCGTCCAACGTGTCCGAGACTTGACGACAGAGTTGCATCGGATGAACGCTCAAGCAAGCACTGGACGGGTTCATCTTGTTGCGGACGTGTTGGGTTGGTCACGTCCCGACGGGCGCCCATGCCCCGGTCCGTACGACGCAAACCCGGGATCGGTCAGACCACCACGGACAGCGCCGCCGGGACCCCTCGGAACCGGACCCGGCTGCGGTCGCCGACGTCCTCCCCGTCGAGCTGGAAGGGCAGCGGCACGCGCGACGACAGCACCAGCTCGGCAGCGTCGTGCACGGCAAGGACCCGGCGGCCGTGCGGCCGCGGTGGGCTCGCGAGGATCTGTCGCAGGTGTCGCAGGGTGGACAGGGTGCCGAGCCGACGCAGCCCGAACACGTCGAGCCCGGTGTCGAACGACGCCCTCGGGCACGGGTCGATGGGGCGTCTGCCGAAGTAGGTCCACGGTGCGGTGTTGCACACCAGGGCGAGCGCGAGCGGCACCGGCTCCGCCCCGGGACGCTCCAGCACCAGTCGTGGATCGCGCCGCCCAGTGTGGAGGAAGAACTGGCGCAGCCCCTCCCGGACGTACAGCGAAGGGCTGGCGCCGCGGCCCCCGGCGCGCCTGACGGCGACCCGGCGCACGACGTCGGCGTCCAGGCCGAGGCCGGCGCTGAAGGTGAACCAGCGGTCGTCGGCCAGGCCGAGGCCGATCGTGCGGCGCCGCTCGCCGCGCAGGGCGTCGAGCAGGATGCTGGTCGCCTCCACCGGGGAGTCGGGAAGACCGAGCGCGCGTGCGAAGACGTTGGCGCCGCCGCCTGGCACGACGGCCAGTGCCGGCAGCCCCTCGCGCGGCCCGTGCGCGAGCAGCCCGTTGACGACCTCGTTGACCGTGCCGTCGCCCCCGAGCGCGGCGACCACGTCGAACTCACCGACCGCCGCCGCCGCGAGCTCGGTGGCGTGACCGCCGGCCTTGGTCTCCACGACCTCGAGGCGGGTCTCGCTCGCCAGAGCGTGGGCCAGCACGTCGCGGGCCCGCGGGGTCGTGTCGGTGGCCTTGGGGTTGACGACCAGCAGCGCGCGCATCGCGAGAGCCTACTCGCGGCTACCCTGCCGGCCGTGGAGCCACTCGCGGACCGGACCGTGCCGAGCGCGCCTCCCGTGCCGGTGCGTCTGGCCGCCGTGTTGGTCGCGCTGGAGGGCCTGGCCCTTGCGCTGCTGGGCGCCGGTTACGGCGTGTCGGGCGTGGTCGGGGAGCCGCAGGACCGGCTGGCGACGGTGCTTGCCGGCGTGCTCGCCCTGCTCGTCGGCGTGGCCTTGCTCCCCGTCGCGCGCGGACTCGTACACGCCAGGGGCTGGGCGCTCTCGCCGACGATCGTCGTGCAGGTGTTCGTCGTCGTCGTTGCCGTCGGTCTGCTGCAGGGCGGGGTGCTGGTCGTCGCGGTGCCGCTGCTGCTCGCCGGCGGCCTCGTGCTCTGGTCGCTCGCCACCCGGCAGGCCCGGGAGATCTTCCGCGGCTCCGCCTGAGCCGGTCCGTGGGCGGCTACTCGTCGGCGAGCAGACCCTCTCGCAGCTGCGCGAGGGTGCGGGCGAGCAGACGTGAGACGTGCATCTGGCTGATCCCTAGCTCGCCGGCGATCTGACTCTGCGTCATGCCGCCGAAGAAGCGCAGCAGCAGGATCTTCTTCTCCCGGGGCGGGAGCTTCTCGAGCAGTGGCTTGAGCGACTCGCGGTACTCCACCCCCTCGAGGGCGTCGTCGTTGATCCCGAGGGAGTCCGACACCGACGGGGAGTCGTCGTCGCCGCCGTCGGGTGCGTCGAGGCTCACCGCGGAGTAGGCGTTCGCCGACTCGAGACCTTCGAGGATCTCCTCGTCGGACAGGCCGAGGTGCTTGGCGAGCTCGGCGACGGTGGGGGAGCGGCCGTTCTTCTGGGACAGCTCGCTGGTCGCCTTGGTGAGGCTGAGCTTGAGTTCCTGCAGGCGCCGTGGAACCCGGATCGCCCAGCCCTTGTCGCGGAAGTGCCGCTTGATCTCGCCGACGATGGTCGGGGTGGCGTAGGTGGAGAACTCCACGCCGCGCTCGAGGTCGAAGCGGTCGACGCTCTTGATCAGGCCGATCGTGGCGACCTGCACCAGGTCGTCGAGCGGCTCCCCGCGGTTGCGGAAGCGGCGCGCGAGGTACTCCACCAGCGGCAGGTGCTGCCGGACGAGCTCGTCGCGCAACCGCGACCGGCGGGGGTCGCCGGGGGGCAGCAGGACGAGCTCGGCGAACAGACCGCGGGCGTGCGCCCGGTCGGCGGCGGTCTTCTCGCTCCGGGTGCTGGTCGTCACCTCCTCGACGTCGACCTCGACGTCGAGAATGCGGTCGGGCTCGTGGTCGGCCGGGGTGTCCTGCGCGGGCACCTGGGTGAGGAGCGTCTCGGGGGTGTCGGTCATGTCGCCGGCCGCTGGTCGAGGTCGCCGCGTCGTTTGCGCAGCGCGAGGGTGACGCGCCGGTCGGCGTCGACGGAGCTGTCGACCTCACCGGCCAGGGCGGTGAGCACGGTCCAGGCGAAGGTGTCGCGCGAAGGCTGCTCGCCGTCGAGCGTCGGGACGGTGACCGACACGCTGACCGTGTCGTCGGTGAGTTCGAAGGAGCACTCGAGGTCGGCGCCCGGCACGGCCTGCACCAGCAGCATGGCGCACGCCTCGTCGACGGCGATCCGGAGGTCCTCGATGTCGTCGATGGTGAAGTCGAGCCGCGACGCCAGGCTGGCCGTCGCCGTCCGCAGCACCGACAGGTAGGCGCCGGCGGCCGGCATGCGGAGAGTCACGACGTCGCGGGCAGCGCCGGAAAGGGCGCTGCCCGCAGGTGCGGTACCGGTCTGCTCCACCCTGCTCCCTCCCCGTACCCGTCGGCGGGGAGCGCCGGGGCTCCCCTGATCCTATGGCCGCGCGCGTCGTGCTCGGCCAGGACCCGGTCGAGCCGCCGGTCCGGCACCTCCGGGCCACGCCGAGACGCCCCGTCTGCCCGCCAGCGCTCCCAGCCCTTCCACAGCGCGAGGATGGTGTCCTGCAGGACGTGGGCGACCGCGTCCGGCCGCCGGCGGGACAGTACGCCTCCACCTCACCTCTGCCGGGCCCGGCCGGCCGGGTCCGGCTCACCCGGGGCGAGAAGGTGGAGGCGCCCTGTCCCGCTACGGGGCGTCCTGTCGCTCCTCCGGCCCCGTCCGGCCCGCCCGGTCAGTCGCCGGGTCGGTCACCGGGTCCGACCGGCGGGTGTCGGGGACCGCGAGCGGTGCGAGTCGGCGCCCGAGCACGACGACGTCGGCGTCGGTGTAGCCGAGCCGGTCGTAGAACGCCAGGACGTCCCGGTTGGTGTTGCGGACCATGAGCTGGACCTTGGGCACGCCCCGCTCACACAGCCGCCGTTCGCAGGCTGCCAGGAGTGCGCGGCCCAGACCCTGGGAGCGCTCGGCCTGCCGGACAGCCAGGTAGTAGACCCACCCGCGGTGGCCGTCGTGTCCGACCATGGCGGTGCCGAGCAGGTGGTCCGCCCGGACGGCGGCGAGCACGGTGGACGCCGGGCCGTCGACCGCCCTGGTCAGGTCCTGCTCCGGGTCGTTCCAGGGGCGGGTCAGGCCGCTGTCGCGCCACAGCCGGACGGCGTCGGCGTACAGCTCGGGGCGCAGCGGCGCGATGGCCACGTGCGCCGACTCCGCGACCGCCATCCGCGGTTCACGTCCCCAGCGCCGGCAGGGCGTCGCCGTCCACCCGGAACGTCGTCCAGTCCTCCTGCGGCACCGCCCCCAGGCCGGCGTAGAAGCCGATCGCGGGGGTGTTCCAGTCCAGCACCCACCACTCCAAGCGCGGCCAGCCGCGCTCGACGCACACCGCGGCCAGCGTCCGCAGCAGGGCCTTGCCCAGGCCCGCGCCGCGGGCGCTCGGCCGCACGAACAGGTCCTCCAGCCACAGCCCCGGCCGCCCCGTCCAGGTCGAGAACGTCGGGTACCACAGCGCGAAGCCGACGACCTCCGCACCGCTGAGTGCGACGTGCGCGGAGCAGGTGCCGTCGACGAACAGCGCCCGGTGCAGGTCGGCCTCGGTCGCCTCGACGGCGTCGGGGGCGCGCTCGTACGCCGCGAGCTCGTGGACGAGCTGCAGCAGCACGGGGACGTCGGCCGGCACCGCCATCCGGACCGGCCCGGTCACGGCGTCTGCGGCGGGTGCGCGGTCACGTCGTTCCAGGACTTCACCACCCGGTGGCCGCGGTAGTGCCCGAGCACCGACAGCGACGCCTCGTCCTGGGTGAAGATGCCCCCCTGCCAGGCGGGCAGGCCGACCCAGACCGCCGCCAGCGCGCGCAGGGCGTGCCCATGGCCGAAGACCGCCACGTCGCCGTCCGCGAGCCGCGGCGCAATCCGCTTCAGGGTCCGGTCGCACCGCGCGCCGACCCGCTCCCAGTCCTCGCCGCCCGGGGCGCCGTCGGTCCACAGCCACCAGCCCGGCCGGTCCTCGCGGATCTCGGCGGTGCTGCGGCCCTCGTAGTCACCGTTGTCCCACTCGACGAGGTCGTCGTCGATCCGAGGGGCCAGCCCGGCCAGCTCCGCGGTGTGCCGCGCGCGCAGCAGAGGCGAGCTCCAGACGGCGGTGAGCTCGCGCCCGGCCAGCGCCGGCACCAGCGCCGCGGCCTGCCGTTCGCCGTACGGCGTGAGCGCGACGTCGGTGCGGCCGGTGTGGCGGTGCGTACGCGACCACTTGGTCTGCCCGTGCCGCACCAGCAGGAGGTCACCCATGGCGCCAGACAAGCAGATCGTGCCGGAACACGGACGAGGCCCGGCCCCCGAGCGGGGACCGGGCCGGTGAACGCTGCCGGGGGTCAGGCCTGGTCGGCCGACTGCGGCACGACGTAGTCCTTGCTCTTGGTCTCCCAGAAGATCGTGGCGATCTCGTCGATGCCGTCGAGCAGCGCCTGACCGCTGGCCGGGTCGACGCTCTGCTTGGCGCCGGTGCCGCTCGCCTTCTTGATGGTGCTGTTGAACAGGTCGTGCAGCTGCGGGTACTTCTCGAAGTGCTCGGGCTTGAAGTAGTCGTGCCACAGCACCGCGAGGTGGTGCTTCGCGAGGTCGGCGCGCTGACCGATGATCTCGATGGCGCGGGTGCGGAAGACCGGGTCCTCGTTGCCCTGGTACTTCTTCTGCATGGCCTTGACCGACTGAGCCTCTATGCGGGCCTGCGCCGGGTCGTAGACGCCGCACGGCAGGTCGCAGTGGGCCGAGACGATGGTCGTGGGGATCAGGAAGCGGGGGAGCCGCACGGGAGAGTCCCTTCGTCGGAGGATGCTCACCCGACCCTAGTCCGACGGGAGGTTGCCGTGCGCCTCGGCACCGTGCTGGTACGCGGGGCCTCGATGCTGCCCGGGCTGCGCGACGGCGACTGCCTCGTCGTCCGCCACGGCGCCCGACCGCGCCCCGGCGATGTCGTCGTCGCGCGCCTGCACGCCCGCCCGGGCCTGCTCGTCGTCAAGCGCGCCGTCGCGGCGCTGGACGGCGGCTGGCTGCTCGCCTCCGACAACGCTGCGGCGCCGGGAGCTGTCGGGGGCCCCGGCGACGTCGAGGCGGTGGTCCTCGGGCGCTACTGGCCGCTGCCGCCGGTCCGGCTGGGCAGGGGGCCGTCATGGGCCGCAAAGGCGGCGTGGGACTCTGGCGGTCCCGGGTCACCCCCTGCAAGACGCCGCCCCGTACCGGGGCGAGAGAACCCGTCGTAGGCCTGCCGCCGTGGTGCGGCGCCGGAGGAGCAGCCGTGACCGCACGCCTGGAGGACCCGACCGTGACCGCCCCCACCCTGGACACCGACCCCGTCTTCGCGGTGCACCGCGGCGGCAAGGTCGAGGTGATCTCCAGTGTGCCGCTGCGCGGCCGGGAGGACCTCTCGCTCGCCTACACGCCCGGGGTGGCCCGGGTGTGCACCGCGATCGCGGCGGACCCCGGTCTGGCCTACGACTACACCTGGAAGTCGCACGCCGTCGCGGTCGTCACCGACGGGACCGCGGTGCTCGGACTCGGCGACATCGGGCCGCTCGCGGCGCTGCCCGTCATGGAGGGCAAGGCGCTGCTGTTCAAGCACTTCGGCGGTGTCAACGCCGTGCCGATCTGCCTGGACGTCACCGACCTGCACGACCTCGTCGACACCATCGCCCGGCTCGCCCCGGCGTTCGGCGGGATCAACCTGGAGGACATCAGCGCGCCGCGGTGCTTCGAGGTGGAGCGGCTCCTGCAGGAGCGGCTGGACATCCCGGTCTTCCACGACGACCAGCACGGTACGGCGATCGTCGTGCTCGCGGCGCTGCGCAACGCCGCCCGCCTGCTCGGCCGGCCGCTGTCGGACCTGCGGGTGGTGTGCAGCGGTGCGGGGGCGGCCGGGATCGCCGTCTCGCGGATGCTGCTGCAGGCCGGCGTCGGCGACCTGGCCATCGCCGACACCCGCGGCATCGTCCACCCCGGCCGCACCGACCTCAACCCCGCCAAGCTGGCGTTCGCGGGGGAGAGCAACTGGGGGGCGCTCACCGGCTCCTTCGTCGAGGCGCTGGAAGGCGCCGACGTCCTCATCGGGCTGTCCGGCGGCACCATCCCGCGGGAGGCCGTCGCGTCGATGGCGAAGGACTCGATCGTGTTCGCGATGGCCAACCCGGTGCCGGAGGTGCTGCCGGCGGTGGCGCACGCGGCCGGCGCCCGGGTGGTCGCCACCGGGCGCAGCGACTTCCCCAACCAGATCAACAACGTGCTGGCCTTCCCCGGCGTGTTCCAGGGCGCCCTGCGGGTGCGCGCCTCGCGGATCACGGAGGGCATGAAGTTCGCCGCCGCCGAGGCGCTGGCCGCGGTCGTGGGCGACGACCTGAGCGAGGAGCTGGTCATCCCCTCGGTGTTCGACCCCCGGGTCGCGCCGGCCGTCGCCGAGGCGGTCGCGCTGGCCGCCCGGGCCGGGGGGGTCGCACGCTGCTGAGCGGGCGCCGCTAGGGTGCCCACGTGCTCGCCGCCACCTGCGTCTCCCAGTCCCCCGACGACCCGCTGTCCGGCCTGGAGGTCGCGCAGCGCCCGGACCCCGGCGTCCCCGAGGGCTGGGTGCGGGTGCACGTACGGGCCGCGTCGCTCAACCACCACGACCTGTGGTCGCTCAAGGGCGTCGGCCTGCCCGCGGACAAGCTGCCGATGATCCTGGGCTGCGACGCCGCCGGCGTCACCGACGACGGCCGCGAGGTCGTCGTGCACGCGCTGGTCGGTGACCCGGACTGGGACGGCGACGAGACCCTCGACCCCAAGCGCAGCATCCTGTCCGAGGTGCACCAGGGCAGCCTGGCCGAGCAGGTCGTCGTGCCCCGCCGCAACCTGGTGGCCAAGCCGGCGGCGCTGACCTTCGAGCAGGCGGCCTGCCTGCCGACCGCCTGGCTCACGGCCTACCGGATGCTGTTCACCCAGAGCGGGGTCAAGCCCGGCGACAAGGTGCTCGTGCAGGGCGCCGGCGGCGGGGTGGCGACCGCGGTCATCACGCTGGCCCGGGCCGCCGGCCTCGTCGTCTGGGCCACCAGCCGCGACGCCGCCAAGCGCGAGCGGGCGCTGGAGATCGGCGCCCACGAGGTCTTCGAGACCGGCGCGCGGCTGCCGGCCCGCGTCGACGCGGTCATCGAGACCGTCGGCAAGGCCACCTGGGCGCACTCGATGCGGGCGCTGCGGCCCGGCGGCACCCTCGTGGTGTCCGGCGCGACGACCGGCGCCGACCCGAGCGCCGACCTCAACCGGCTGTTCTTCCTGCAGCTGCGGGTCGTGGGCTCGACGATGGGCACCCGCAGCGAGCTGCAGCAGCTGCTGTCGTTCTGCGAGGCCACCGGCGTCCGTCCGCTCGTCGACGAGGTGCTGCCGCTGTCCGACGCCCGGCGGGGCTTCGAACGGCTCGGCGCGGGGGACCTGTTCGGCAAGCTCGTCCTGACCCCCTAGCCAGCAGGAGCCCCGCCCGTGGTGCTGCCGATCCACGACATCAACCCGGTGCGGCGCACCCCGGTCGTCACGTACGCCCTGATCCTCGTCAATGTCGTGGTGTTCCTGCTCAGCCCGATCGCCACGACGGTCCTGGGCACCGGAGATGCCGGCCCGCAGTGCCGCCAGGTGGCATTCCTCGACCGCTACGCCGCCAAGCCCGACGAGGTCATCGGCAACGACCAGCCGACCGGGGTCGCGACCGGCCGGTCGGCCACCGACCCCAGCACCGGCCGGCAGGGCTGCCTGGTGCGGTCGCCACCGCCGTACGACAAGAACCCCGCCCTGTCGGTGCTCACCGCGATGTTCCTGCACGGCGGCTGGCTGCACCTGCTGGGCAATCTGCTGTTCCTGTATGTCTTCGGCAACAACGTCGAGGACCGGCTGGGGCGGCTGAAGTTCCTGGTGTTCTACCTGCTGTGCGGCTACGCGGCGACCTACGGCTTCGCCGCCCTCGACCCGTCCTCCGACGCGCCGCTCGTCGGCGCCTCCGGCGCGATCGCCGGGGTGCTCGGCGCCTACCTCGTGCTGTTTCCCCGGGCCAGGGTCTGGTCGCTGCTCACCTTCTTCTTCTTCCTGCCGGTGCGGTTGCCGGCCTGGCTGGTGCTGGGCAGCTGGTTCCTGCTGCAGGCGGCCTACTCCGCCGGCGCCGGCATCACCAGCGCGACCGGCGGGGGGGTCGCCTACGTGGCGCACGTCGTCGGGTTCGTCGTGGGCGCCCTGCTCGTCCTGCGACTGCGGGGCAGCGGCCGGGACCGGCGGATCGCCGACCCGCGCTTCGGGCCGTACGCCCGGCGGTGAGCCGCGACCTGCAGGCGTCCGTCCGCGGGGACGCCTGACCTACTCGTCGTCGTCCAGCCGGGCCAGCCAGGTGGCCAGCCGGTCGACGGCCACCTCGAACTCGGGCTGCAGGTCGACGAACTCGCGCATCCGGCCGGCCAGCCAGGCCAGCGCCACGGTCTCGTCGCCGCGGCGCTCGGCCAGCTCCTCGATGCCCCGGTCGGTGCTGTACACCGGTGGTCAGCCGGCCAGGGCGGCCCGCACGAGGGCGACCTGTTCGGCCTCGTGGACCTTGCTGGAGCCGGCGGCGGGCGAGGCGGCGTGCCGGCGGGAGACCCGGCGCAGCTGCAGGCGGTCGGGCAGGTGTTCCGGCAGGGACAGCGCCATGTGCGTCCAGGCCCCTTGGTTGGCCGGCTCCTCCTGCGCCCAGACGAGGTCGGTCGCCGAGGCGTAGCGGGCGAGCGCGTCCTCGATCTCCTCCGCGGGCAGCGGGTAGAGCTGCTCGGTCCGGACGAGGGCGACGTCGCTGGAGCCGGCCTTGCGCCGGGCGGCGAGCAGGTCGTAGAAGACCTTGCCCGAGCAGAGCACCACCCGCCGGACGCCGGCAGGGTCCGGCTGGTCCGGGTCGTCGAGCACCGGCTGCCACCGGGCCGCCGTGAAGTCGGCGGGCGAGCTGACCGCCGCCTTCAGGCGCAGCATCGACTTCGGCGTCACGACCACGAGCGGCCGGTTGACGTCGACGAGGGCCTGCGCCCGCAGCAGGTGGAAGTGCTGCGCGGGGGTGGTCGGGTAGGCGACCGTCATGTTGTCCTCGGCGCACAGCTGCAGGAACCGCTCGATGCGCATCGAGCTGTGGTCGGGCCCCTGGCCCTCGTAGCCGTGCGGGAGCAGCAGCGTGACCCCGCTGCGCTGCCCCCACTTGGCCTCGCCGGAGGCGATGAACTCGTCGACGATCGTCATCGCGCCGTTGATGAAGTCGCCGAACTGCGCCTCCCACAACACCAGCGCCTCGGGCCGGGCGACCGAGTAGCCGTACTCGAACCCGAGGGCGGCGTACTCGCTGAGCAGCGAGTCGTAGATGTGCAGCGGGCCGGACCCGGCGCCGAGGTGGCGCAGCGGCGTGTGCTCGGCGCCGGTCTTGCGGTCGATGAGCACCGCGTGCCGCTGCACGAAGGTGCCGCGTCGGGAGTCCTGGCCGGTGAGCCGCAGCGGGTGGCCCTCGAGCAGCAGCGACCCGAAGGCGAGCAGCTCGCCCATCGCCCAGTCGATCCCGCCCTCGGTCACCATCTTCGCGCGGCGCTGCATGAGCGGCGCGAGCTTGGGGTGCGGGGTGAACCCGTCGGGAAGCTCGACGTGGGCGCGGCCCACCCGGTCGAGCACGTCCTGCCCGACGGCGGTGTCCACCGCGGACAGTGTGAGCACGTCGTCCATCGCCGGCTCGCCGGCCGTGCCCGAGGTGACCTCGCGGGTCTCGGCGAAGACCCGCTCGAGCTGGGACTGGTAGTCCTTGAGCGCCTCCTCGGCCTCGGCGAGGGTGATGTCGCCGCGGCCGACGAGCTGCTCGGTGTAGACCTTGCGCACCGAGCGCTTGGCGTCGATGACGTCGTACATGAGCGGTTGGGTCATCGACGGGTCGTCGCCCTCGTTGTGCCCGCGGCGGCGGTAGCAGACCAGGTCGATGACGACGTCCTTCTTGAACGTCTGCAGGAAGTCGAAGGCCAGCTGCGCGACCCGCACGCACGCCTCCGGGTCGTCGCCGTTGACGTGGAAGATCGGCGCCTGCACCGTACGGGCGACGTCGGTGGAGTAGACGCTCGACCGGGACTGCTCGGGGGCGGTGGTGAAGCCCACCTGGTTGTTGATCACGACGTGGAACGTCCCGCCGGTGCGGTAGCCGCGCAGCTGCCCCATCTGCAGCGTCTCGGCCACGACGCCCTGCCCGGCGAAGGCGGCGTCGCCGTGCAGCGCGATCGGCATGACCGTGAAGCCGGCCTCGCCCTTGTCGATGACGTCCTGCTTGGCCCGCACGATGCCCTCGAGCACCGGGTCGACCGCCTCGAGGTGCGAGGGGTTGCTGGTCAGGGACACCCGCGTCGTCGCGCCGCCGGCGGAGGTGAACGTGCCCCCGGCACCGAGGTGGTACTTCACGTCGCCCGAGCCCTGCACCGTGCGCGGGTCGAGGTTGCCCTCGAACTCGCGGAAGATCTGCTCGTAGCTCTTGCCGACGATGTTGGCGAGCACGTTGAGCCGGCCGCGGTGCGCCATGCCGATGACGACCTCGTCGAGGCCGTGGTCGGCCGCCCCGGTCAGCGCCGCGTCCAGGATCGGGATGACCGACTCGCCGCCCTCGAGCGAGAAGCGCTTCTGCCCGACGAACTTGGTCTGCAGGAAGCTCTCGAACGCCTCGGCGGCATTGAGCCGGCCGAGCACGTGCAGCTGCAGCGCGCGGTCGGGCTGCTCGGACCGCTTCTCCACCCGCTCCTGGATCCACCGGCGCTGCTCCGGGTCCTGGATGTGCATGTACTCGATGCCGACGTTGCGGCAGTACGCGTCGCGCACGACACCGAGGACGTCGCGCAGCTTCATCGTGCGGCGCCCGGAGAACCCGCCGACGGGGAACTCCCGGTCGAGGTCCCACAGGGTCAGCCCGTGGTTGACGACGTCGAGGTCCGGGTGGGTGCGGACCTTGAACTGGAGGGGGTCGGTGTCGGCCATCAGGTGGCCGCGCACCCGATAGGCGTGGATGAGCTCCATGACGCGGGTCGCCTTGTCGAGGTCGCCCTCGTGGCTGGTCTGCACGTCCGGGACCCAGCGCACCGGCTCGTACGGGATGTGCAGCGAGGAGAAGACGTCGTCGTAGAAGCCGTCCTCGCCCAGCAGCAGCTGGTGCATCCGGCGCAGGAACTCGCCGGACTGGGCGCCCTGGATGACGCGGTGGTCGTAGGTGCTGGTCAGGGTGATGGTCTTGCTGATCGCGAGCTGGGCGAGGGTCTCCTCGGAGGCGCCGGCGAACGCCGCGGGGTACTCCATCGCGCCGACCCCGATGATCGCGCCGGCGCCGGGCATGAGCCGCGGCACCGAGTGCACCGTGCCGATGCCACCGGGGTTGGTCAGGCTGATCGTCGTGCCCTGGAAGTCCTCGGTGGTCAACTTGCCCTGCCGGGCGCGACGCACGATGTCCTCGTAGGCGGCGAGGAACCGCGCGAAGTCCATCCGGTCGGCCCCGCGGATCGCGGCGACCACCAGCGAGCGGCTGCCGTTGGGGTTCTGCAGGTCGATCGCGAGGCCCAGCCCGACGTGCTCCGGCATGACGACGACCGGCTTGCCGTCCGGCTGCCCGGTGTCGGTGGAGAACCCGCTGTTCATCACCGGCACGTCGGCCACGGCACGGACGAGGGCGTAGCCGATGAGGTGGGTGAACGAGACCTTGCCGCCGCGGGCCCGGCGCAGGTGGTTGTTGATGACCGTACGGTTGTCGGACAGCAGCTTCGCCGGGACGGCGCGCACCGAGGTGGCGGTCGGGACCGTGAGCGAGGCGTTCATGTTGGCCACGACCCGCGCCGCCGCGCCCTTGAGGGGCGTCGTCGTCGGGCCCTCGGCGGGCGGCTTCTCCGGCGCCGGGGCGGGCGGCGCGGCCTTCGCCCCCGCGGCCGGCTCCGCCTTCGCGGCGGGGGACGGCGACGCGGCGGGAGACGGCGACGCGGCCGGGGTGGTCGGCGGTGCCGGGGTGGTGCCGGCGGGTGCCGGGGCGGCTGGTGCCGGCGGGGCGGCGGCGGCCGTGGGGGCGGAGGCGTCCGGCGCTTCCGAGGGCGAGATTGCGGGCCGGCTACCGGTGCCGGCGGTGCCCGACCCGTTGGCGCCGGCGCTCCCCGCGCCATCCGCGTCCTCGTCGTCCCTGGCCGCGGCGGCGGTGGCTCCCTCGCCGTTGCCGCCCGAGCGCGTCGGCGCCGGTGCGTAGTCCGACAGGAACTCCCGCCACTGCGGCGACACGCTCTCGGGATCCTTCAGGTACTGCTGGTGGATCTCGTACACCAGCCACTCGTTGGCGCCGAATTCGGTCTGCTGTCCCGGCTGCGTCGACACGCTGTGGACCGCCTCTTCCTGGATGTCAGGGGCACCGCGCCCAGCCCGGGAGGATACTCGCCGGCGAAACGCCGACGCACGCGCCAGTCGGGTTATGGCTGCTCCGGCTCCCGGGCCCGGGCCGGGGGAGGCGGGTCGACCTCGTACGCCTGGACGCTCTCCACGAGCCGCCGCTGCGGCGAGTCCGCCGGCTCGCGCCGACCCTCCCCGGTGGCAGGGGTGGTGTCCGGACCGGCGTCTGGTGGCTGTTCGCTCATTCCACTCGCCTACCCAGGGTGCGATCGGCCACCCGGGGAGGGTGCCGCGGGGACAGGGTGCCGCGGGGCAGCCGGCTGCCGCAGACTCGGGCCGTGCGCCGGCGCCGACGGGTCTCTGCCCTTGCCGTCCTGCCTGCCTTCCTGCTGGCGGCCTGCTCGTCCCCGACGGCACGGCCCGGGGCTGCCCCGGCCGCGCCGGCGCAGGCCACCCGGGCGACGATCACCCCGACGACCGGCGCCGCTCCACCGCCCTCGACCGCCGCACCGCCTTCGACGCTGGCCTGGTCGCCGTGCGAGCGCGGCTTCGAGTGCGCCGTGCTCACGGTGCCGCTCGGCGCCGGGACCACCGGCCTCGCCGTCACCCGGCACCGCGCGGGCGGCACGCGCGTCGGCGCGCTGCTCGTCAACCCCGGCGGCCCGGGCGCGAGCGCCGTCGACAGCCTGCAGGCCTCGGCGGGCACACTGCCCGCCGCGCTGCGCGAGCACTTCGACCTCGTCGCCTTCGACCCGCGGGGCGTCGGGCACAGCTCACCGGTGCGCTGCGGCACCACCGCCGACCTCGACCGTTACTTCTCGCTCGACCCGACGCCCGACACCCCGGCGGAGCTCGCGGCCTACGTGGCGGGCAACGGCGCACTGGTCGCGGGCTGCGCGCAGCGGTCCGGCGGGCTGCTGCCGTACCTGTCGACGGTCGACGCGGCAGCCGACATGGAGCGGCTGCGGGCTGCGCTCGGCGCCGAGCGGCTGACCTACCTCGGCTACTCGTACGGGACGGCGATCGGCGCGGCCTACCTCGAGGCGTTCCCGACGCGGGTGCGGGCGATGGTGCTCGACGGGGCGCTGGACCCGGCGCTGTCCTGGGACGGCCTGCTGGAGGGGCAGAGCCGCGGCTTCGAGACGGCCTTGGACGCCCTGCTCGCCGACTGCGAGCGCACCCGCTGCGCCTTCCGCCGGGCCGTCACCGGTGACCTGGCGGCGGCCTTCGACGCGCTGGCCGCCCGGGTCGAGCGGGCACCGCTGCCCGCTGGCGGGCGCACCGTGGGGCCGGGCGAGCTCACCCTCGCGGTCGGGGCCGGCCTGTACAGCCGGGAGTACGGCTGGCCGTCGGTCGCGGCGGCCCTGGCGGCGGGGGAGCGCGGCGACGGGCGCGCCCTGCTGGCGCTGTCGGACGCCTACCTGGGCCGTACGGACGGCGGCTACGCCCCGCTGGTGGAGGCCAACCTCGCCGTCTCCTGCCTGGACCGGCCCTGGCCGCGCGACCCGCAGGCGTACGTCGACCTCGCCGCGCGGCTCGCCCGTAGCGCGCCGCGCTTCGGCCCTGCCGTCGCACTGGCCGGGCTGCCCTGTGCGACCTGGCCGGTGCCGCCGGTGTCGACGCCGCACCCGGTGCGGGCGGACGGCGCGCCGCCGGTCGTGGTGATCGGGACGACCGGCGACCCGGCGACGCCGTACGCCTGGTCCGTGGCGCTGGCCCGACAGCTCCCCTCGGGCGTCCTGGTCACCCACGAGGGTGAGGGGCACACCGTCTACCGCGCCGGCGCGCCGCGCTGCCTCACCGACCCCGTCGACGGCTACCTGCTGGAGACCAAGGTGCCGGCGGCGCTCACCTGCTGAACTCGGCGGCGCCGGCCGCGTCGCCGGCGCCCGGTTGCGGGCGTATGCCGAGCGCCGCGCGGCCGCCGGCAGGCCTGCCGGGAAGGACGTGCCCCCGGCAGGATTCGAACCTGCGCTTCTACCTCCGGAGGGTAGCGCTCTATCCCCTGAGCTACGGGGGCCCGGGACGGCGCCGACGTTACCAGCCGAGGTGCCGGCTCCGGTGCGGGCGCGCCCTGGATACGCTGCGGTCGTGGCGAGCCTCGGGCGGGTTCTGGTGGTCGACGACGACGACGTGATCCGCCAGCTGATCAGCGTGAACCTGGAGCTCGAGGGCTTCGAGGTGCACACCGCCGTGGACGGCCAGGACTGCCTCGACAAGGTCAAGGCCGTGCACCCCGTTGTCATCACCCTCGACATCATGATGCCGAGGCTGGACGGCTGGGAGGCCGCGAGCCGGCTGCGGGACGATCCCGAGACAGAGGGGGTGAAGGTCGTCCTGCTATCGGCGCGGTCCCAGGAGGCCGACCTGCAGCGCGCCGGCCGGATCGGGGTCGACGCCTACCTGACCAAGCCGTTCGACCCCGACGAGCTCATCGCCACGGTCCGCCGGCTGGCCGGCCTGGCCGATCCTGCCGGCTAGGGCGTCGGCACGGCGGCGGGCGGGACCGCTGCGCCGGCCGGGGCCGGGGCGGCACCGCCCGGCACCAGGGACTTTCCGTCGGGTCCCACCGCGAACGGGACGGTGCCGGGCTGGTCCACCCCGGAGCAGCTTGCGCCCTTCTCGCGGGTCTGCGGCCCGTTGGTGTAGTCGTCGACGAAGCGCTGCACGCGGGCGTCGCCCGCCGAGGGCACCTCGATCCGCCGGCCCCAGGCCTGCAGGGCCACCGGGGAGCTCTGGCCGGGGTAGGGGCTGAGCAGTCGGTACGGGTTGCCCTCCGCGAGCGCCGCGAGCGTCGCCACCTGATCGGCCGGCAGGTCGGGGCGGTAGGTGATCCACACCGCGCCGTGCTCCAGGGAGTGCACGGCGTGCTCGTTGACGATCGGGGCGGTGTAGACCGCGCAGGTCTGCGGCAGCGGGTTGTGGTTTCCCGCGTCCGGCGCCTTGCTCGCCGCCCCCGGATAGTCCACCCGGGTCTCGACGTGCGTCGCCGACGGGTTCTTCGTCACCTGCAGGCCGGAGAACGTCGCGTCCAGCTTGTCGAGGGCCGTCTTGAACCCCGACCCGCGGTTGACGACCGCGAAGACCAGGATGGCTCCGAGGAACAGCGCCAGCACCACCACACCGGCCGCGAAGCCCCACGGGAACGGCTTCTTCACCGGGGCGGTGCTGATGCGTCGGGACGAGCCGCGTGACGTGCCGCCCGAGGGGCCGCGCGAGGTGCCGCCGGGAGTGCGCTGGGCCATGCGGGATCCGTCCTGGAGGGTGCGCCGGGATGCGTACGGGATGACGACCGGAGCGGCGGGCGCGTTCCGCCTCCGCCGACCTGCGGCTCGCCCGGCAAGTCTAGGGCGGCACAGGCGATATCCTCGACAGGTGACTCCCTCCGAACTCGGCGCCGCCGTGCGTGCCGCGGTCGCCGCCGCGGTCGACGCCGGCGAGCTGTCGGTGCCGGTGCCCGCGGAGGTCCCCGTGGAGCGGCCGCGCAGCAAGGAGCACGGCGACTACGCCACGAGCGTCGCGCTGCAGCTGGCCAAGCCCGCCGGGCGGCCCCCCAGGGAGGTGGCCGGGCTGCTGGCCGCCCGGCTGCGGGAGGTCGACGGCGTGGCGCAGGTCGACGTCGCCGGGCCGGGGTTCCTCAACGTCCGGCTCGGCCAGGGCGCGCTCGGCCGGGTCGCGGTCGACGCGGTGCGGGCCGGCGCCGCCTACGGTCGGGGCGACGCCGCCGCGGGCGAGGTCGTCAACCTGGAGTTCGTCAGCGCCAACCCGACCGGGCCGGTGCACATCGGCGGCGTGCGGTGGGCCGCGGTCGGCGACGCGCTCGCCCGGCTGCTGGAGGCGCAGGGCGCGAAGGTCAGCCGGGAGTACTACTTCAACGACCACGGCGCGCAGATCGACCGGTTCGCCCGCTCGCTGCTCGCCGCGGCGACGGGCGAGCCCACGCCGGAGGGCGGCTACGGCGGGGCCTATCTCGGCGAGATCGCCGAGCAGGTGCTCCAGCGCGTGCCGGACGCCCTGGCCCGACCCGACCCGCAGGAGGTGTTCCGCCGCGAGGGCGTCGACCTCATGTTCGCCGAGATCAAGACCTCGCTGCACGAGCTCGGCGTCGACTTCGACACCTACTTCCACGAGAACTCCCTGCACGAGTCCGGCGCCGTCGACCGGGCGATCGAGCGGCTGCGCTCCGCCGGTCGGATGTACGAGCGGGACGGCGCGCTCTGGCTGCGGACGACCGACTTCGGCGACGACAAGGACCGGGTCGTCGTCAAGAGCGACGGCGAGCCGGCGTACATCTCCGGTGACCTCGCCTACTACCTCGACAAGCGCGAGCGCGGCTTTGACCGGGTCGTGATCATGCTCGGCGCCGACCACCACGGCTACGTCGGCCGGATGATGGCGATGTGCGCGGCGTTCGGCGACGTGCCGGGGCGCAACCTCGAGATCCTCATCGGGCAGATGGTCAACCTGCTCAAGGGCGGCGAGCCGCTGAAGATGAGCAAGCGGGCCGGCACCGTCATCTCCCTGGAGGACCTCGTCGACGCCGTCGGTGTCGACGCGGCCCGCTATGCGCTGGTCCGGTCCAGCACCGACGCCACGATCGACCTCGACCTCGACCTGTGGTCGCGCCGGACCAGCGACAACCCGGTGTTCTACGTGCAGTACGCCGCGACCCGCGCCGCGTCGGTGCTGCGGCACGCCGCCGATCTCGGGATCGCCGAGCCCGAGCCGGCGCAGGTCGACCTGACGCTGCTGGCGCACCCCCGCGAGGCCGAGCTGCTGCTCGCGCTCGCCGAGTTCCCGCAGGTCGTCGCGACGGCGGCGGAGCTGCGCGAGCCGCACCGCGTCGCCCGCTACCTGGAGGAGAAGGTGGCGAAGTCCGCGCAGCGCTTCTGGGACGAGTGCAACGTGCTCCCCAAGGGCGACGAGCCGGTCGCCGCGACCGCGGCGCCCCGGCTGCTGCTGTGGCGGGCGACCCGGACCGTGCTCGAGAACGGCCTCGGCCTGCTCGGCGTCGCCGCACCGGTGCGGATGTGACGGCGCTGCACGAGGTCACCGACCTCGACGCCTCCGTCTGGCCGGTGACCGCGCGGCGGGTCGACGGCGTGCTCACCGTCGGCGGGATCGACGTGCGGGCGCTCGCCGCCGAGCACGGCACCCCCGCCTACGTTCTCGACGAGGACGACTTCCGCGGCCGCTGCCGGGCCTGGCGGGACGCCTTTGCCGGGCAGGGCGCCGACGTCTACTACGCCGGCAAGGCGTTCCTGTGCACCGCCGTCGCCCGGTGGGTCGCCGAGGAGGGGCTGTCCCTCGACGTCTGCACCGGCGGCGAGCTCGCGGTGGCGCTGCGGGCCGGCTTCCCGACTGGGCGGCTGCTGTTCCACGGCAACAACAAGTCCGTCGGCGAGCTGAGCCGGGCCGTCGAGGTGGGGGTCGGGCGCATCGTGCTCGACTCGTTCGCCGAGCTCGGGCGGCTCGTCGACATCGCGGGGCGGGCCGGGGTCCGCCAGCGGGTCTACGTGCGCGTCACACCGGGCGTCGAGGCGCACACCCACGAGTTCGTGCAGACCGGCCAGGAGGACCAGAAGTTCGGGTTCTCGCTGGCGTCCGGCGCGGCCGCCGAGGCGGTCCGCCAGGTGCTCGCCCAGCCGGCGCTGGAGCTGGTCGGCCTGCACTGCCACATCGGCTCGCACATCTTCGACGTCCACGGGTTCAAGCTCGCGGCGCACCGGATGGTCGCCCTCATGGCCGCCGTGCGCGACGAGCACGGCGTGGTGCTGCCCGAGCTCGACCTCGGTGGCGGGCAGGGCATCGCCTACACCGCGGCCGACGACCCGATGGAGGTCGAGGACTACGCCGAGGGCCTGCGGGCGATCGTGCGCCGGGAGTGCGCCGCCACCGGGCTGCCCGAGCCACGCCTGGCCGTCGAGCCGGGCCGGGCGATCAGCGGGCCGACCACCGTCACGGTCTACGAGGTCGGCACCGTCAAGGACCTGCCGGGCCTGCGCACCTACGTCAGCGTCGACGGCGGGATGAGCGACAACATCCGCACCGCGCTCTACGACGCCCGCTACACCGCGGTCCTCGCCTCCCGGATGTCGGGCGCCGCGCCGCGCAACGTGACGCTGTGCGGCAAGCACTGCGAGAGCGGCGACATCGTGGCGCACGACGTGCCGCTGCCCGCGGACCTCGCGCCCGGTGACCTGGTCGCGGTGCCGGCCAGCGGCGCCTACCACCGTTCGATGGCCAGCAACTACAACCACGTCGGACGGCCGCCGGTCGTCGCGGTGCGCGACGGCGCCTCACGGGTGCTGGTGCGGCGCGAGACCGAGGACGACCTGATGGCTCTGGACGCCGAGGCGTGACCCGCCGGCTGCAGGTGCTGTTCCTGCTCTCGCTGCTCGGCGTCCTCGCGGTCCTCGGCCTGCTGGCCTTCGAGGTCGCCGGCCGGGTCGGCGCCGCCGCCTACACCGCCGCAGTCGTCGTGCTGCTCGCCATCGGGGCCGTCCGCGCCCGCGCCGCGGCCGCGCCGCCGGCGGGGCGCACCTGCACGTGCTGCACCAGCACCGTCCACGACCCGGTCCAGGTGCGCTGATGGCCTCCGTGGTGGCGCCGCTGCGGGTCGCGCTGCTGGGCTGCGGCACCGTCGGCGCCGAGGTCGTCCGGCTGCTCGACGGCAGCGCCGACGACCTCGCCGCCCGGATCGGCGCGCCGCTCGAGCTGGCCGGCATCGCCGTACGCCGTCTCGGCAAGACCCGCGACCTCCCCGTCGACCCGGCGCTGTTCACCACCGACGCCGCCGGCCTGGTCGCCTCGGCCGACGTCGACATCGTGGTGGAGGTGATCGGCGGCATCGAGCCGGCCCGCACGCTCCTGCTGTCGGCGCTGCACGCCGGCAAGGGCGTCGTCACCGCCAACAAGGCGCTGCTCGCGGAGGACGGCGCCGCGCTGCACGCTGCCGCGGCGGCCGGCGGCGCCGACCTCTACTACGAGGCGAGCGTCGCGGGCGCCATCCCGCTGCTGCGGCCGCTGCGCGAGTCGCTCGCCGGCGACGACGTACGCCGGGTGATGGGCATCGTCAACGGCACCACCAACTTCGTGCTCACCCGGATGGACGAGTCGGGGGCCGGGTTCGCCGAGGCCCTGGACGAGGCCACCGCGCTCGGCTACGCCGAGGCCGACCCGACCGCCGACGTGGAGGGCTTCGACGCCGCGGCGAAGGCCGCGATCCTGGCGTCGCTGGCCTTCCACACCCGCGTCACCGCCGCCGACGTGCACCGCGAGGGGATCACCGAGGTCACCGCCGCCGACGTGGCGAGCGCCAAGGCGATGGGGTGCGTGGTCAAGCTGCTGGCCATCGCCGAGCGCGACGGCGAGGCCGTCGGCGTGCGGGTGCACCCCGCGATGATCCCGCGCAGCCACCCGCTGGGCGGGGTGCGCGAGGCCTACAACGCGGTGTTCGTCGAGGCGGTCTCCGCCGGCCAGCTGATGTTCTACGGCCGTGGCGCGGGCGGGGCGCCGACGGCGAGCGCCGTGCTGGGCGACCTCGTCGCGGTGGCCCGCAACACCCTGTCGGGAGCTCGCGGGGCGGGCGAGTCGTCCTACGCCGACCTGCGACTCAGGCCGATGGGCGAGGTCGTCACCAGCTACCACGTGAGCCTGGACGTCGCCGACAAGGCCGGGGTGCTCTCAGCCGTCGCCGGGGCGTTCGCGCGGCACGACGTGAGCATCCGCACCGTGCGCCAGGAGGGCTACGGCAGCGATGCGAGCCTGGTCGTCGTCACGCACACCGCGACCGACGCCGACCTCGCGGCGACCGTCGAGGAACTGTGCGGGCTGGACAGCGTCCGGGCGGTCGCGTCCGTGATGCGGGTAGAGGGGGAGCTGTGACCACCACCGCCATGCTCGCGCGCGCCGGGTGGCGCGGGTTGCTCGAGGAGTACCGCGACCGCCTGCCGATCACGGCCGACACGCCGGTGGTGACGCTGCACGAGGGCGGGACGCCGCTGGTCTACGCCTGCCATCTGTCGCAGCGGGTCGGGGCGAAGGTGTGGCTCAAGGTCGAGGGGGCCAACCCGACCGGGTCGTTCAAGGACCGCGGCATGACGATGGCGATCAGCAAGGCGGTGCAGGCCGGCTCGCAGGCGGTCATCTGCGCGAGCACCGGCAACACCAGCGCCAGCGCGGCCGCCTACGCCGCCAAGGGCTCCCTGACCTGTGCTGTCCTCGTGCCCGAGGGGAAGATCGCGCTCGGCAAGCTCGCGCAGGCCCTGGTGCACGGTGCCCGGCTGCTGCAGGTGCAGGGCAACTTCGACGACTGCCTCGACCTGTGCCGCGAGCTGTCCGAGCACTACCCGGTCACCCTGGTCAACTCCGTCAACCCCGACCGGATCGAGGGGCAGAAGACCGCGGCGTTCGAGGTCTGCGACGTCCTCGGCGACGCCCCGGAGATCCACTGCCTGCCGGTCGGCAACGCCGGCAACATCACGGCATACTGGAAGGGCTACGGCGAGTACGCCGCGGACGGCACCTCGTCGCGCCGTCCGAGGATGCTCGGCTTCCAGGCGGCGGGGGCGGCCCCGATCGTGTCGGGGGTGCGGGTGCCGCAGCCGCAGACGATCGCCACCGCGATCCGGATCGGCAACCCGGCCTCCTGGCAGCAGGCGCTCGCGGCCAGGGACGAGTCCGGCGGCGACATCCAGGCCGTCACCGACCGGCAGATCCTCGCCGCCTACCGGCTGCTCGCCCAGAAGGAGGCGGTCTTCGTCGAGCCGGCCTCGGCGGCCAGCGTCGCGGGACTGCTGCAGGCGCACGAGCAGGGATTGGTGCCCGCCGGCGCGAAGGTCGTGTGCACGGTGACCGGCAACGGCCTCAAGGACACCGAGTGGGCGATCTCCGGCGCGCCGAAGCCGGTCACCGTCGCGGCCAGCGCGGAGGCGGCGGCGGCGGCGCTCGGCCTGGCCTGACGTGACGTCGTTCGTCCCGCACGCCGTACGGGTCCGCGTACCCGCGACCAGCGCCAATCTCGGCCCCGGCTTCGACACCGCCGGGCTGTGCCTGGCGCTGTACGACGAGGTCGAGGTCGGGGTCGCCCCGGCTGGTCAGCTGCATCTCGTGGTCGTGGGCGAGGGTCGGCGCGCGCTGTCGCAGCAGGGTGGGCGGCACCTCGTGGTCTCGACCCTGCACCGCACCCTCGACCGGCTCGGCGGCCGGCCGGCCGGTCTGTCGGTCCGGTGCACCAACCGCATCCCGCAGTCGCGCGGGCTGGGATCTTCCTCGGCCGCGATCGTCGCGGGGGTGCTCGCGGCCCGGGCGCTCGTCGAGGACGGCGCGTCCCGGCTCGACGACGACGCGGTGCTGGACCTCGCCTCCGAGATCGAGGGGCACCCGGACAACGTCGCCGCCTGCCTGCGTGGCGGCTTCACCCTCGCGTGGACCGACCGGGCGGGCGGGCACGCGGTACGCCGGGACGCCCACCCCGACCTGCTCCCGGTCGCGCTCGTGCCGGCCGAGCGGTCCTCGACCAAGGAGGTACGGGGGCTGCTGCCGGCGACCGTCCCGCACGCCGACGCCACCGCCAACGCTGCCCGCGCCGCCCTGCTCTCCCTCGCGATCACCGCCGAGCCCGGGCTGCTGCTCGCGGCGACCGAGGACTGGCTGCACCAGGGCTACCGTGCCTCGGCGATGCCCCGTACCGCCGCCCTGGTCGCCGAGTTGCGTGGCCGGGGCGTCCCGGCGGCGGTGAGCGGGGCGGGCCCGACCGTGCTGGCGATCACGCTGCGTGATGGAGCGGATGCCGTCGTGGCGTCGGCTCCCGAGGGTTGGGGCGCCACCGCGCTGGCTGTCGACCCGATGGGTGCCGTTGTTCTGCCCTGACCAGCGCGCCCGACTTGTACGAGCGGGTCACCGTGTGCAACCCTGTTCCTGCACCAGCCGCCCTCGTCAGGGGTAGCGTGTGCTTGCCGCAGAGCAGCCCGATCGCTCCGGCCTCCCTTGGCCCCCGGGCGGCGTGTCCGGTGACGCCGGGTCGTGGCCCGCGTGCGAGTTCCGAAACCCTCCTTGAGGGCCACACCACAGTCCACCTCGTCGCAGACGGGGCCACCGGCCACCGGCCGGAGCACTCCGTCCGTCCGCGTCCGCGGCCGGGCGGCACACCGGGAGGATCCTCCTTGACCGACACCACCGACCTGCTGCAGGACGCTGCGCTCGCCGCAGCGACTGCGCAGGACACCTCCGCGCCGGCCCCCCGGGCCCGTCGCCGCGCCGCCTCCGGCGGCCTGTCCGCCATGGTGCTGCCGGAACTGCAGGCGCTCGCCGGCGGTCTCGGCATCGGCGGGACCGCGCGGATGCGCAAGAGCCAGCTCATCGAGGCGATCCAGGAGAAGCAGGCCGCCACGGCCTCGACCGCCACGGCCTCGACACCCACGACGCCCGCGCCGACGGCGGCCGTGAACGGGACTGTTCGCAAGCGCGCCTCGGCGCGCACGGCGACCGCTACGAGGCAGAGCATCCCTGCGGCGGCCGACCAGCCGGACGCCACCGGTTCCGTCGACGACGACCGGCGCGTCCAGGATCGCCCTACGGGCGGCGGCCCGGCCGACCGCACAGCCGACGACCGCACAGCCGACGACCGCACAGCCGACGACCGTCGGGTTGACGACCGTGCGGGCGGCGGCGCTACGCCCGACGGCCGCAGGGTCGGCGCCGCCAACGGTGCCGCCGCCGGCAGCGGTGTGCCCGCAGCGGCCGACCTCACCACCCCGGACGGCTCCGACGGTGCTCCGCGGCCCACCGGCGTCTCCGCGGAGACCGGGGCCGCCGGGTCCGACGACGGCCAGGGCGACGCCGCAGGCGACCGCCCTGAGCGGGTCGACCGGGGCCGCGAGCGCTTCCTGGAGCGGGAGGCCCGCCGTCAGGAGCGGCTCGCGATCCAGGGGCCGGAGGGGACCGACCCGGCCGGGGCCGACCGCCCCGCCCTGGACCGGGCGACCCAGGACCGGCCCGCCCAGGACCGGCCCGTGCACGACCGTACGAAGCAGGAACGTCCCGAGCAGGAGGCGAACCAGCCGGACCGTGGTCAGTCAGACCGTGGCTCCCAGACCGGTGCCCAGCAGCGGCAGGACCGCGCCGGCAGCGGCCTGCAGCGCCAGGACCGCGACACCGGGGGCCAGGCACGCGAGGACGAGGACGAGGCGGGCGGACGTCGGGGCCGCTTCCGCGAGCGCGGACGCAACCGCAACCGCAACGCCCGCGGCGCCGACCGGTTCGCCGGGGGAGAGGCCGAGCCGGTCGTCAGCGACGACGACGTCCTCGTGCCGATCGGCGGCATCCTCGACATCCTCGACAACTACGGCTTCGTCCGGACGTCGGGCTACCTGACCGGCCCCAACGACGTCTACGTCTCCTTGCAGCAGGTCCGCAAGTACGGCCTGCGCCGCGGTGACGCCGTGACCGGCGCGGTCCGCCAGCAGCGCGAAGGTGAGCGCAAGGACAAGTACAACGCCCTCGTCCGGCTGGACAGCGTCAACGGCCTCGATGTCGAGGAGGCCAAGAAGCGGCCGGAGTTCACCAAGCTGACGCCGCTCTACCCGCAGGACCGCCTGCGGCTCGAGACCGAGCCCGGCGCCCTGACCACGCGGGTCATCGACCTCGTCATGCCGATCGGCAAGGGCCAGCGCGCGCTCATCGTCAGTCCGCCGAAGGCCGGCAAGACGATGGTCATGCAGGCCATCGCCAACGCCATCGCCACGAACAACCCCGAGTGCCATCTCATGGTCGTGCTCGTGGACGAGCGGCCCGAGGAGGTCACCGACATGCAGCGCTCGGTGAAGGGCGAGGTCATCGCCTCGACCTTCGACCGGCCGCCGCAGGACCACATCACCGTCGCGGAACTGTCCATCGAGCGCGCCAAGCGCCTGGTGGAGCTCGGCCACGACGTCGTGGTCCTGCTGGACTCGATCACCCGTCTCGGGCGCGCCTACAACCTCGGCGCCCCCGCGTCGGGCCGCATCCTCACCGGTGGTGTCGACTCGGCGGCGCTCTACCCGCCGAAGCGCTTCCTGGGCGCGGCCCGCAACGTCGAGCACGGCGGCTCGCTCACGATCTTCGCGACCGCCCTCGTCGAGACAGGGTCCGCCATGGACACGGTCATCTTCGAGGAGTTCAAGGGCACCGGCAACGCCGAGCTCAAGCTCGACCGCCGGCTCGCGGACAAGCGGATCTTCCCGGCGATCGACGTCGACGCGTCCGGCACCCGCAAGGAGGAGATCCTGCTCGCGCCCGAGGAGCTGCGGATCGTCCTGCAGCTACGCCGCGTCCTGCACGCTCTGGATGCCAGCGCCTCGCTGGAGCTGCTGCTCGACAAGATGAAGTCGACCCGTACCAACGTCGAGTTCCTCATGCAGATCCAGAAGACGACAGCCAACCAGGACTAGCCGCTGCGCCCCCGGGCCGATGGTCGCGACGGTGCCTCACGGGAAGGCCGTCGGGCGGGGGAGCGTTGTACGTGGCTGTGCGCCGCTCTGGCACACTGGTCCCCTCCGAGCTCCGGTTCCCGTGCAGGCCACGACCCGGCGGCTCTCCCGACCGAGAGGCACAGCAGTGAAAGCCGACATCCACCCCGCGTACGCCGAGACCTCGGTCTCCTGCACCTGCGGCAACACGTTCACGACCCGCAGCACCAAGGGCGGTGACACCCGCGTCGAGGTCTGTGCGGCGTGCCACCCGTTCTACACCGGCAAGCAGAAGATCCTCGACACCGGCGGCCGCGTCGCGAAGTTCGAGCAGCGCTTCGGCAAGCGCGCCGGCAAGTAGCGTCCCTGCGGCGCCCGCCCCTTCGTCGGGGGGCCGGGCGCCGCTGCCGTGTCGGCGTACAGGACAGGAGCACCCATGGCCGACCCGCTCGACGACCTGCTCGCCGAGCACGCCGACCTGGAGCAGCGCCTGGCCGACCCCGCGGTGCACGCCGACCAGGCGGTGGCCCGCGAGCTCGGCCGGCGCTACGCCGAGATCGGCCCCGTCGTGGCGGCGTCCGCCGAGCGGGATGCCCTGCGCGGCGACCTCGCCGCCGCCCGCGAGCTCGAGATGGACGACGAGATCGCCGAGACGAAGGCCCGCATCGAGACCCTCGACGCGCGGATCCGGGAGCTGCTGATCCCCCGGGACCCGGCCGACGCCAAGGACGTGATCCTCGAGGTCAAGGGCGGCGAGGGCGGCGACGAGGCTGCGCTGTTCGCCGGCGACCTCGTGCGGATGTACCTGCGCTACGCCGAGCGGCAGGGCTGGAAGACCGAGCTGGTGAGCGCCACCGAGGGCGAGCTCGGCGGCTACAAGGACATCTCGCTCGCGGTGCGCAGCCGCGACCCGGCCAACCCCGTCTACGGCCGCCTGAAGTACGAGGGCGGCGTACACCGCGTGCAGCGCGTCCCGGTCACCGAGAGCCAGGGCCGCATCCACACCAGCGCCGCCGGTGTCCTCGTCCTGCCGGAGGCCGAGGACGTCGACGTGCAGATCGACCCCGGAGATCTGCGCATCGACGTCTACCGCAGCAGCGGCCCCGGCGGCCAGAGCGTCAACACCACCGACTCCGCGGTGCGCATCACCCACCTGCCGACCGGGGTCGCGGTGAGCATGCAGAACGAGAAGAGCCAGCTGCAGAACCGCGAGGCCGGCATGCGCGTGCTGCGCTCGCGGCTGCTCGCGCTCGCGCTGGAGGAGCAGGCGAGCAAGGACAGCGCCGCCCGCGGCTCGCAGATCCGCACGATGGACCGCAGCGAGAAGGTGCGCACCTACAACTACCCCGACAACCGGGTCGCCGACCACCGCAGCGGCTACAAGGCCAACAATCTGGCGACGGTGCTCGACGGCGACCTCGACGCGGTCATCGCCTCCCTCGTCGACGCCGACAACGAGGCTGCGCTCAAGGGAGACCCATGACCCCGCTGGAGACCGCGGTCCGGGCCGCCGGCGCCCGGCTCGCCGACGCAGGCGTCGACTCGCCGCAGCACGACGCGCGCGCCCTCGCCGTGCACGTCCTCGGCCTGTCCGGGCCGGGTGACCTGGTGCTCGTCGACGACCTGGGCGAGCGCGCCGAGGCGTACGACGACCTGGTGGCGCGCCGGGAGGCGAGGGTGCCGCTGCAGCACCTGGTCGGGAGCGTCGGCTTCCGCTACGTGGAGCTCGAGGTGGGCCCGGGCGTGTTCGTCCCGAGGCCGGAGACCGAGGCGGTCGTCCAGTGGGCCGTTGACGCGTTGCGGGGGGTGCCCGAGCCGCTGGTCGCCGACCTGTGCACCGGCTCGGGCACGATCGCCTTCGCGCTCGCCAACGAAGTGCCGGGGGTGACGGTGCACGCCGTCGAGCGCGACCCCGACGCCCTCGCCTGGACCCGGCGCAACGCGACGAACCGCGTCAAGGCCGGCGACCCGGAGGTGCACCTGCACCTGGGCAGCGCCGAGGACGCGCTGCCCGGGCTCGACGGCAGGCTCGACCTGGTGGCGAGCAACCCGCCCTACGTGGCGACCACGGAGGCGCACATCCCCGACCCCGAGGTGCTCGACCACGACCCCGGCATCGCGCTGTGGGCGGGCGAGGACGGCCTCGACGTCATCCGGCTCGTCGAGCAGGCCGCCCGCCGACTGCTCAAGCGCGGGGGGCTGCTCGTGGTCGAGCACTCCGACCGGCAGGGCGAGAGCGCACCGGCGCTGCTGCGCGGGCGCGGCGGCTGGACCGAGGTGGCAGACCACGTGGACCAGGTCGGCCGCGACCGCTTCGTCACCGCGCGCTGGTCCGGATGAGCGGCCGATCCGGGTGAGCATCACCTACGACGTCCGCGAGGGCGCCGACCCGGCCTCCGGCGTCGACGCCGCCGTCGAGGCGCTGCAGCGCGGTGAGCTCGTCGTGCTGCCGACCGACACCGTCTACGGGCTGGCGGCCGACGCCTTCTCCCCGGGTGCCGTCGGCGCGCTGCTGGAGGCCAAGGGCCGCGGGCGCGACATGCCGGTTCCGGTGCTCGTGGGGGCGTGGAGCACGCTCGACGGGCTGGCCGACGACGTCGCGCCCCGCACCCGCGACCTCGTGCAGGCGTTCTGGCCGGGCGGCCTGACGCTGGTGGTCCGGGCGGCGCCCAGTCTGTCCTGGGACCTCGGCGAGACCCGCGGCACGGTCGCGGTGCGGATGCCGCTGCACCCGGTCGCCCTCGCCGTCCTCGCCCGCACCGGGCCGCTGGCCGTCAGCAGCGCCAACCGCAGCGGTCTGCCGCCGGCGCCCGATGCCGCCGAGGCCGCCCGACAGCTCGGCACCGCCGTCGCCGTCTACCTGGACGGCGGGACCACCTCTGGCGGGGCCGCCAGCACCATCGTCGACCTCACCGGCGAGCAGCCCCGGCTGCTGCGGGCCGGCGCCGTCAGCGAGAAGCTGCTGCTCGAGCTGCTCCCCGACCTGCGGCCGCAGGAATGACGCAGTCACCGAGCAGCACGTTCCGGGTGCTCCACGTCTGCACCGGCAACATCTGCCGCTCGCCGATGGCCGAAGCGCTCACCCGCGCCGGACTCGCCGAGCGGCTGGGCGCCGAGGCCGCCCGGTTCGTGGTCGAGTCGGCCGGCACGTGGGGGCATTCCGGCAGTCCGATGGAGCCCGAGGCCGTGACGACCCTGGCCGGCTACGGCGTGGACGGCAGCGGGTTCCGGGCCCGCGAGCTCGTCGACGAGCACGTCGCCGCCGCCGATCTGGTCCTGGCCGCCACCCGCGAGCACCGTGCGGCCGCCGTCGTCCTGCAACCCCGCGCTGCGGCCCGCACCTTCACGCTGCGAGAGTTCGCCCGGCTGACCGCCGCCCTCGACCCTTCGGGACTGCCGACCGGCGACGTCGTGGAGCGGGCGCGGGCCCTCGTCCGTTCGGCCGCCGGGCAGCGCGGACGCCTCGCGCCGCCCACGCCGAAGGACGACGACCTGGCCGACCCCTACCACGCGCCGCAGTCGGTGTTCGCCGCCTGCGCCGCACTGGTACGGGCCACGCTGCAGGGCCCGCTCGACCTGCTCGCTGCCCGACCTGACGCCGGTAGACTCACGGCGACGCCGACCACTGCCAGGAGTTGACCATGCGGCACGACCGGCCATGACCTACTACGGCCCCGACTTCGCGTCCCTGGCCGAGCAGGACCCCGAGATCGCCGGGGTGGTGCTCGACGAGCTGAGCCGCCTGCGCGGCGGGCTGCAGCTCATCGCCAGCGAGAACTTCACCAGCCCCGCGGTGCTCGCCGCGCTCGGCTCGACGCTGTCCAACAAGTACGCCGAGGGCTACCCCGGCCGGCGCTACTACGGCGGCTGCGAGGTCGTCGACGTCGCCGAGCGGATCGGGATCGCCCGGGCCAAGGAGCTGTTCGGCGCCGACCACGCCAACCTCCAGCCGCACTCGGGCGCCAGCGCCAACCTCGCCGTCTACGGCGCGTTCCTCCAGCCCGGCGACACGGTTCTCGCCATGTCGCTGCCGCACGGCGGCCACCTCACCCACGGCAGCAAGGTGAGCTTCTCCGGCAAGTGGTTCAACGCCGTCCACTACGGCGTCGCGAAGGATACCGAGGACCTCGACTACGACCAGATGCGCGACCTGGCCCGCGAGCACCGGCCGAAGATGATTATCGCGGGTGGCTCGGCGATCCCGCGGACCATCGACTTCGCTGCCTTCCGCGAGGTCGCCGACGAGGTGGGCGCGGTCTTCATGGTGGACGCCGCGCACTTCATCGGGTTGGTTGCCGGCAAGGCCATCCCGAGCCCGGTGCCCTACGCCGACGTGGTCACGTTCACCACGCACAAGGTCCTGCGCGGCCCGCGCGGCGGGATGCTCGTCTGCAAGGCCGAGCACGCCTCGGCCCTCGACAAGGCGGTGTTCCCGATGATGCAGGGCGGGCCGCTCATGCAGGGGGTTGCCGCCAAGGCCGTCGCGCTCAAGGAGGCCTCGACGCCGGAGTACGCCGCCTACACCCGGCAGGTCATCGCCAACGCGCAGGCGCTCACCGGCTCGCTCGCCGCCGAGGGCATGCGACCGGTCACCGGCGGCACCGACACCCACCTCGCCCTGCTGGACCTGCAGGGGGTCGGCGTCACCGGCAGGGAGGCCGAGGCCCGCTGCGACCGCGCCGGCATCGTGCTCAACAAGAACGCGATCCCCTACGACCCCCAGCCGGCGTCGGTGGCCAGCGGCATCCGGGTGGGCACCCCCAGCGTCACGACCCAGGGCATGGGCGAGGGTGAGATGAAGGAGATCGGGGGCCTCATCGCCCGCGCGGTGCGGGACGACGACGGGTCCGCCGCCGCCGAGCTGCGCGAGGGCGTGACCGCACTCGTGACGGCGCACCCCGCCTACCCGCGCGGCTAGACCTCGCACCTGCAGCGACCTGCGAGGCTAGGGTCGGCGGGTGCGGGAGTACCTGCTCGTCCTCCTCGTCGCCGCGTCGGTCACCTACCTGCTGACCCCCGTCGCGCGCCGGTTCGCCGTGCGGGTCGGTGCGATGGCCGAGCCGCGCGACCGCGACGTGCACTCCATCCCGACGCCCCGGCTAGGCGGGCTGGCGATCTACGGCGGGGTGGTGGCGGCGATGCTCGTCGCGCACCAGCTGCCGTCGCTGCACAAGGTCTTCGCCTACTCCGACGTGCAGGCCGTCCTCGTCGCCGGCGGCGTGATCGTGCTGCTCGGGGTCGCCGACGACACCTGGGGGCTCGACGCGCTCACCAAGCTCGCCGGCCAGGTGGTCGCCGCCGGCGTCATGGTGCTGCTCGGCCTGCAGCTGCTCACCGTCACCCTGCCCGGGGTCGGCGCGCTTTCGCTCGGCCCCGAGGGTGTGCCGCTCACCGTCCTGCTGACGCTGCTGACGGTCAACGCGATCAACTTCGTGGACGGTCTCGACGGCCTCGCCGCCGGGGTCGGCGCCATCGCCGCGCTGGCCTTCTTCGCCTTCTCCTACTCCCTGTCGACCGGCCAGGTGACCTCGGGTGTCGCGCTCGAGCGGATCAGCTCGCCGACCCTGATCGCCGCGGTGCTCGCGGGCGCCTGCCTCGGCTTCCTGCCGCACAACTTCAGCCCGGCCCGGCTGTTCATGGGTGACAGCGGGTCGATGCTCATCGGTCTCATGCTCGCGGCGGCCGTCACGAGCATCACCGGGCAGTTCAACTACGCCACCCTGCCCGCGGCGACGGCCTTCCCGGCGCTGCTGCCGCTGCTGCTGCCCTTCGCCGTGCTCGCGGTGCCCTTCGTCGACCTGCTGCTCGCTGTGGTGCGGCGCACCCGGTCGGGCCGGTCGCCGTTCGCCCCGGACAAGGCGCACCTGCACCACCGGCTCCTGCAGATCGGCCACAGCCACACCCGGGCTGTCCTGATCATGTACTTCTGGACAGCGCTGCTGGCGTTCGGCGCGGTGGCCACGTCGGTGAGCAGCGGCCCGTTCCGGGTGCTGTCGGGTGTCGCGGCACTGGGTCTCGCGGGCGTCGCCGTCGCCGTCGTGCCACGGCTGCGGGCGGGCGGGCATGGCTGACCTGCGCCCCGCCCCCTCCGCCGGCCGGGGAGGGGCCCGGCGCCGTCCCAGGCTGGGATGCCCCAACCTGGCGGCCGCCATGGCCACCTGGGGTGCCGGGGTGCTCTGCGCCGGGGTCGCGGGCGCGTCCCTGGGCGGCCGCGGGGTGGCCTCCGGCCTGGTCGCGGCGGCAGTCGTGGCCGCCTTCTTCTCCTCCGGGTCGCTTCCCCTGCGGATGACCGGCGGGGCCGGGGCACCGGGTGGCCTCGGGCTCCTCGTGCTGCTCACCAACTACGCGTTCCGGCTGGCGGCCGCCCTCCTTCTGCTGGCCGTCGCCAGCGGCGCGGGCTGGGTCGACCGCCGGGCGGTCGGGGTGAGCGTCATCGTGTGCGCGCTGGTGGAGGTCAACACGCGGGTGCTGCTGCTCAGGGGGGTCCGGGGCACCTAGTACAGTGCGCGCACCATGCCGCACCAGAGCGCTCCGGACCCCTCCAGCTCCGCGCGTCGTCGGAGTGAGGCCGACGCCTGGGGGGCTTTCGGGCTCGTCGTCGCCGGAGTGCTCGTGTGGGGCGGCGTGGGCGGCCTGGTGGGTGCGTGGACCGGTAGTGGCATCCCGGTGATGATCGGGTTGCTGGTGGGCATGACGGCGGGGCTCTACCTCGTCTGGTTTCGCTACGGTAAGGCCTGACCGCAGATCCAGGGTGCAGGCCGGTCCAGCTCAGTGCTCCGCGACGGTCAGAGGAAGGACGATGTGAACACCTGGCTGCTGGCCACGGAAGGCGGCTTCAAGAGCCCCGGCCCGCGCGACTTCGAGTACCCCGCCCTGTTCGGCGAAGGCACGTTCTTCACCAAGCCGATGCTCATCGTCGTGCTCGGCACGGTGCTCGTGGCGGTGTTCTTCTACCTCGCCTCGCGTCGGGCCGCCCGGGTCCCGGGCAAGCTCCAGTTCGTCGGCGAGTCGGCCTACGGCTTCGTGCGGAACTCGATCGCGATCGACTCGATCGGCAAGGAAGGCCTGCGCTACGTCCCCTACCTGGCGACGCTGTTCTTCTTCGTCGCCGTGCTCAACATCTCCGGCATCGTGCCCCTGCTGCAGTTCCCGGCGACGTCCAAGATCGCCATCCCGCTGTTCCTGGCGGTCATCAGCTGTGTCATCTTCAACGCCATCGGCATCAAGCGGATGGGTCTGGTCGGCTACTTCCGGGCGATGATGTTCCCCCCGGGGATCCCGTGGCCGGTCTACATCCTGCTCGCGCCGATCGAGTTCGTCTCCACGGTCATCATCCGCCCGCTCACGCTGACCCTGCGACTGACGTTCAACATGTTCGCCGGCCACCTCGTGCTGCTGCTGTTCATCCTCGGCGGTGAGTTCCTGGTCTTCGACAAGGGCGGGCTGGTCGGTATCCTCGCCGGCTCCGTCTCGCTGCTCGGTAGCCTCGTCCTCACCTTCTTCGAGGGCTTCGTGCAGCTCCTGCAGGCCTACGTGTTCACCCTCCTGTCCGCGCTCTACATCGGCGGCGCGCTCGTCGACGAGCACTGACGCGCCGCTCGGCGCGCGCATCCACCTCTCCGGAAGGAACAGCAATGCTGGAAGGCACGCTCAGCGACCTCGGCAGCCTCAACATGATCGGCTATGGCCTGGCGGCCATCGGGCCGGGCATCGGCATCGGCCTGATCTTCGCCGCCTACATCAGCGGCGTCGCCCGTCAGCCCGAGGCACGCGGCGTGCTGCAGAGCATCGCCATCCTCGGCTTCGCCCTCGCCGAGGCGCTTGCCATCATCGGCATCGGCCTCGCCTTCGCCCTCTGACGTGGTCACCTTCCTGGCAAGCACGCTGGCGTCGGAGGAGGGCGAGCCCAGCCCGCTCGTCCCACACCTGTCCGAGCTCATCGTCGGCCTGGTCGCCTTCACGCTGCTGTTCCTGTTCCTGCGGGCGAAGGTCTTCCCGATCTTCGAGCGGACGTTCGCCGACCGCACGGAGGCGATCGAAGGCTCGATCGCCAAGGCGCAGCAGGACCGCGCCGAGGCCCAGCGACTCCTGGAGCAGTACCAGGGTCAGCTGGCCCAGGCGCGCGAGGAGGCCGGGCGCATCCGCACCGAGGCCCAGACGCAGCGGGCGGAGATCGTCGAGGAGGCACGGGTCGAGGCGCGCACGGAGGCGCAGCGCATCGCCGAGGCGGCCACCGCGCAGATCGCGTCCGAGCGCCAGCAGGCGCTCGCCGAACTGCGCCGCGAGGTCGGCACGCTCGCGGTCGACCTGGCGTCCCGGATCGTCGGCGAGTCCCTGCAGGACGACGCCCGCCAGCGGGGCACCGTCGAGCGTTACCTGTCCGAGCTCGAGGCGACGTCCGGGCCGGACACCTCCACCCCGGGTGTGCCCGCCGGGACGGCCGTCTGATGGACGGCAGCAGCCGGGAGTCGATGCGCGCCGCGCTCGGGCGGTTCGAGGAGCAGGTCGGGTCCGGGTCGGACGGCGGCGGCAGCCAGGAGATCAGCGAGGGCCTGTACGCCGTCGCCGGCCTGCTCGACCGGGAGCCCTCACTGCGCCGGGCGCTCACCGACCCCGCGTCGAGCCCGGACAGCCGGCGTGGTCTCGTTCAGGCGCTGCTCGGCAGCCAGCTCCCCGCGCTGCCGCTGCAGGTCCTCTCCGACCTCGTCGCGTCGCCATGGCACAGCCCGGTCGACCTGCGCGAGGCGGTGGAGACGCTGGCCGCGCAGGCCGCCCTGGTGGCGGCGGAGGGCGACGGCGTCCTCGACGACGTCGAGGACGAGCTGTTCCGGTTCGCCCGGCTGCTCGAGCGCGAGCCCGAGTTGCGGGCCGCGCTCACCGATCCCGCCCTGCCCGACGACCGCAAGAGCGGCCTGCTGCGGGCGCTGCTCGGCGACCGCGCCCGGCCGGCTACCGTCCGCCTGGTCGAGGTTGCGGTCACCCGCCCGCGCGGGCGCTCCCTCGAGCGGGTCCTGGAGGAGCTCAGCCGGCTGGCCGCCGCGCGCCGGCAGCGCGTCGTCGCCCAGGTCCGGGTGGCCGCTGCGCTGGACGACCGGCAGACCGAGCGGCTGTCGGCGGTACTCGGCCGGATCTACGGCCGGCACGTCCAGCTCCAGGTGGACATCGACCCGACCGTGCTCGGCGGAGTGCAGGTCCGCGTCGGCGACGAGGTCCTCGACGGCACCGTCGTGCGTCGCCTGCAGGACGTCCGTCGTCGGCTGTCCCGCTGAGCGCCCCACCCGAGCTCCCCCCGCACCCGAAGCCGCCGAACGTCCGAAGATCCAGGAAAGCAGGGAACGCAGATGACGGAGCTCAGCATCCGCCCGGAGGACGTGCGGTCGGCCATCGAGCAGTACGTCACGTCGTACATGGCGGAGACGACCCGCGAGGAGGTGGGCACCGTCACCGAGGTCGGTGACGGGATCGCCCGCGTCGAGGGCCTGTACTCCACGATGGCCAACGAGCTGCTCGAGTTCGAGGGCGGCGCCCTCGGTCTCGCGCTCAACCTGGATGTCCGGGAGGTGGGCTGCGTCATCCTGGGCGACCCGAGCGCCATCGAGGAGGGCCAGGCGGTCCGGCGGACCAAGGAGGTCCTGTCGGTGCCGGTCGGTGACGGCTTCCTCGGGCGCGTCGTCGATCCGCTCGGCGAGCCCATCGACGGCAAGGGCGAGATCGTCGCCGAGGGGCGCCGGATCCTGGAGCTGCAGGCGCCGACCGTGGTGCAGCGCCAGCCGGTGCACGAGCCGCTGCAGACCGGCATCAAGGCCGTCGACGCGATGACCGCCATCGGGCGCGGGCAGCGCCAGCTGATCATCGGTGACCGGCAGACCGGCAAGAGCGCCGTCGCCCTCGACGCGATCATCAACCAGCGCGAGAACTGGGCGAGCGGCGACCCGAAGAAGCAGGTCAAGTGCATCTACGTCGCCATCGGCCAGAAGGGGTCGACCGTCGCCGAGATCGTCGGTCGCCTCGAGGAGGCCGGCGCGATGGAGTACACGACCGTCGTCGCCGCCCCGGCGTCGCAGCCGGCCGGTTTCAAGTACCTCGCGCCCTACACCGGCTCGAGCATCGGCCAGCACTGGATGTACAACGGGCAGCACGTGCTCATCGTCTTCGACGACCTGTCCAAGCAGGCCGACGCCTACCGGGCGATCTCGCTGCTGCTGCGCCGCCCGCCGGGCCGTGAGGCCTACCCGGGTGACGTGTTCTACCTGCACTCCCGGCTGCTCGAGCGCTGCGCGAAGCTGTCCGCGGAGCTCGGCGGGGGCTCGATGACCGGGCTCCCGCTCATCGAGACCAAGGGCAACGACGTCTCGGCGTTCATCCCCACGAACGTCATCTCGATCACGGACGGCCAGATCTTCCTCGAGACCGACCTGTTCAACTCGGGCGTCCGGCCGGCTATCAACGTCGGCATCTCGGTCTCCCGGGTCGGCGGTTCCGCGCAGATCAAGGCGATGAAGGCGGTCTCCGGCCGGCTGCGCCTGGACCTCGCGCAGTACCGGGAGCTGGAGGCCTTCGCGGCGTTCGGCTCCGACCTGGACAAGGCCTCCAAGCAGCAGCTCGAGCGCGGTGCCCGGCTGGTCGAGCTGCTCAAGCAGCCGCAGTACACCCCGTTCCCCGTCGAGCGCCAGGTCGCCTCGATCTGGGCCGGCACCAACGGCTACCTCGACGAGGTGCCGGTCAGCGACATCCGCCGTTTCGAGGGGGAGTTCCTCGACTTCATCGCGCGGTCGCACAAGGGCATCTACGACACCATCGTGCAGACCGGCAAGCTCGGCGACGACGTGGTGTCGGAGCTGGAGGTCGCGATCAAGGAGTTCACCCGGCAGTTCCAGACCGGTGAGGGGCATGGCATCGGCACCGAGGCGCCGGCCGAGCCGATCGGCGAGGGCGACCGCGGCCAGGAGAAGATCACCCGGCACGTGCCGCCCGCGGACGTCCCTGGCGACGTGCGCGGCAGCACGCGGGTCGACGGCGACCGCGGCATCACGCCGGCGAACGGCTGACGGATGGGCGCCCAGCTGCGGGTCTACCGCCGTCGCATCCGCTCGGTGCAGTCGACGAAGAAGATCACCCGGGCGATGGAGCTCATCGCGGCGTCGCGCATCGTCAAGGCGCAGCAGCGGGTGACCGCCTCCCAGCCCTACGTACGGCAGATCACCCGGGTGATCTCGGCACTGGCCTCCCAGTCGACGATCGACCACCCGCTCGTGGCGGAGAAGCCGGACCCGACGCGGGCCGCGGTCCTGGTCGTGACCAGCGACCGCGGCCTGGCCGGCGGCTACAACGCCAACGCGATCAAGCAGGCTGCCTCCCTGGAGGAGACGCTGCGCCGCGAGGGCAAGGACCCGGTGCGCTACCTCGTCGGCCGCAAGGCGGTCGGCTTCTACCGCTTCCGGGGCAGGGACGTGGAGCAGAGCTGGACCGGCTTCTCCGAGCAGCCCAGCTACGAGAACGCCAAGGAGGTGGCCGATGCGCTCATCGCTGCGTTCGTCCTGCCGACCGAGGACGGTGGCGTCGACGAGATCCACGTCGTCCACACCCAGTACGTCTCGGCGCTGACCCAGAAGCCGGTCGCCAACCGGGTCCTGCCGCTGGTCGTCGAGGAGAGCGACGCCCCGCCGGCGGACGGGCCGCTGCCGCTGTACGAGTTCGAGCCCTCGCCCGAGGCGCTGCTGGACTCGCTGCTGCCGCGCTACGTCGAGACCCGCGTCTACGCGGCCCTGCTGGAGTCGGCGGCCTCGGAGTCGGCCTCGCGCCGGCGGGCCATGAAGGCGGCAACCGACAACGCCGACGAGCTCATCAAGTCGCTCACCCGAGCGGCCAACTCGGCGCGCCAGGCCGAGATCACCCAGGAGATCAGCGAGATCGTGGGCGGCGCCACCGCGCTGGCCGACGCCTAAGAGAGACAGGAAGAGGCACCCCGTGACCGTCACCGCCCAGAACCCCTCGGGTCGCGCGTCGACCGGAGGGACCGGCCGGGTCGCCCGCGTCATCGGCCCCGTCGTCGACGTCGAGTTCCCGCCCGACGAGATGCCCGAGATCTACAACGCGCTGCACGTCAACCGTGAGCTCGGCGGCCAGACCGCGACGCTGACGCTGGAGGCCGCCCAGCACATCGGCGACAACATGGTGCGGGCGATCTCGATGCAGCCCACCGACGGCCTGACCCGCGGCGCGCCGGTGCGCGACACGGGCGCGGCGATCTCGGTGCCCGTCGGGGACGCCACCAAGGGCCACGTCTTCAACGCGCTAGGCCTGCCGATGGACGTCGACAAGATCGACGCCGACACCTACTGGCCGATCCACCGGCCGTCCCCCCCCTTCGACCAGCTCGAGAGCAAGACCGAGCTGTTCACCACCGGCATCAAGGTCGTCGACCTGCTCGCGCCCTACGTGCGGGGCGGGAAGATCGGCCTGTTCGGCGGTGCGGGCGTGGGCAAGACCGTCCTCATCCAGGAGATGATCCGCCGCGTCGCCAAGGAGTTCGGCGGCGTGTCGGTGTTCGCCGGGGTCGGTGAGCGCACCCGCGAGGGCAACGACCTGTTCGGGGAGATGACCGAGTCCGGGGTCATCGACGACACGGCCCTGGTCTTCGGCCAGATGGACGAGCCGCCGGGCACCCGCCTGCGGGTCGCGCTGTCCGCGCTGACCATGGCGGAGTACTTCCGCGACGTCCAGAAGCAGGACGTGCTGCTGTTCATCGACAACATCTTCCGCTTCACGCAGGCGGGGTCGGAGGTCTCCACGCTGCTGGGCCGGATGCCGAGCGCGGTGGGCTACCAGCCGACCCTCGCCGACGAGATGGGCGTGCTGCAGGAGCGCATCACCTCGACCCGGGGACACTCGATCACCTCCCTGCAGGCCATCTACGTCCCCGCCGACGACATCACCGACCCGGCGCCGCACACGACGTTCGCCCACCTGGACGCCACCACCGTGTTGTCCCGGTCGATCTCCGAGCTCGGGATCTACCCGGCCGTCGACCCGCTGGACTCCACGTCGCGCATCCTCGACGCCCGCTACCTCGGCGAGGAGCACTACAACGTCGCCCGCGAGGTGCAGCGGATCCTGCAGCGCTACAAGGACCTGCAGGACATCATCGCCATCCTCGGCATCGACGAGCTCTCCGAGGACGACAAGGTCCTCGTCAACCGCGCCCGCCGGATCCAGCGGTTCCTGTCCCAGCCGTTCTTCGTCGCGGAGGCCTTCACCGGCCAGCCCGGCAAGTTCGTGCCCCTGGACGAGACGATCGCCTCGTTCAAGAAGCTCACCGAGGGCGAGTACGACCACATCCCGGAGCAGGCCTTCTTCCTGTGCGGAGGCGTCGAGGACGTCGAGGCCAACGCGAAGAAGCTCGGCTCCAGCTGAGCACGGCTCGGCGGATGCCGCGGGCCGGCTCCTCCTGTCGGGGGAGCCGGCCCGCGGCGTCTGCGGGGCAGCGGCTGCGGGCTGCCGGCCCCCGCCGGTACGCTGCGACCAGCTGCGGGGAAACCCCGCGCACGAGACATCCCGGAGGCCCACGTGGCGGAGCTGCATGTCGAGCTGGTCTCGGTCGAGCGGGAGGTGTGGAGCGGCGAGGCCGTGACGGTCATCGCCAGGACGACCGAGGGCGAGATCGGCATCCTTCCTGGCCACGCGCCGCTGCTCGGTGAGGTGGCCGAGGGCAGCACGCTGCGGGTCGTCGAAGCCGGCGGCGGCGAGGTGCTCGCGGCCGTCCACGGCGGTTTCCTGTCGGTCACCGACGAGGGTGTCACCGTCCTCGCCGAGGTGGCCGAGCTCGGCGCCGACGTCGACCAGGGCCGCGCCCGCAGCGCGCTCGAGCGCGCCCGGTCCGGCGGCGACGAAGCGGCCGTGCGTCGCGCCGAGAGCCGCCTGCGCGCCTCGGGCTCGCCCGCCTAGCAGCGCGGCATCGCTGGGACCGCCATGCTCGTCCTGGAGGCGGTGGCGGGCATCGTGCTCGTCCTGGCCGTGGCGCTGCTGGCGATCGCGGCCCGGCGGTGGCTGCTGCAGTGGCGGGGCGGCACGATCGAGCTGTCGCTACAGCTGCGCTCGCTCACCCGCGGCCGCGGCTGGGTGCTCGGCGTGGGGCGGTTCGCGGGCGACGAGCTGCAGTGGTACCGGGTGTTCAGCCTGGCACCGGGCCCGCGCCGTACCCTGTCGCGGCACGACCTCACGGTGGTCGCCCGCCGGGAGCCCGTGGGCGGCGAGACACTGGCCCTGCTGGCGGGGGCGGTGGTGATGGAGTGCAGCTCGGCGGTCGGGCCGGTGCAGTTGGCGATGGACGGCTCGGTCGTCACCGGCTTCCTCGCCTGGCTGGAGGCGCGGCCGCCGGGAGCGACCCTGCCTTCCTGACCGACGTCAGAGAACGACGCCGGTGTCCCGCGGCGCCCACCCGGATCTCGGTCAGCGCTCGCCACCCGGCTGCCACATGACGTCGCCGTCGGGGTTGGCGGAGCGGGACAGGATGAACAGTAGGTCGGACAGCCGGTTGAGGTAGCGCGCCGTCTCCTGGCTGGTCGTGTCGGGCTCGGCCTCGAGCAGGGCCCACACCGAGCGCTCCGCCCGCCGGACGACGGTGCGGGCGACGTGCAGCAGCGCGGCGGTGGCCGTCCCTCCCGGCAGAATGAAGCTGGCAAGCTTGGTCAGTCGCGCGTTGTAGGCGTCGCAGGCCTCCTCGAGCCGAGCGGTGTACTCCGGCAGCACCCGCAGCGGCGGGTACTGCGGGTCCGGCACGATCGGCGTGCACAGGTCGGCGCCCACGTCGAACAGATCGTTCTGCACGATGAGCAGGACCTTGGCGATGTCGGGCTCCGGCTGGCCGACGGCCAGGACGACCCCGATGGCGCTGTTGGCCTCGTCGACCTCGGCGTACGCCGCGAGCCGCAGGCTGGTCTTGCGCACCCGGCTCATGTCGCCCAGGGCGGTTGTCCCGTCGTCGCCGGTCTTCGTGTAGATGCGGGTGAGGTGGACGGCCATGCGCCGAGCCTAGGTGCCGCTACCGGCAGGGCGCCGCGGGACCGTGCCGGCGGCCGGGAGGGTTGCCCAACCGCTGCCTAGACTGCCGCGGATGGAGCGCTTCGTGGTGGCGGGAGGTGCCCGGCTCGCCGGCGAGGTCCGCGTGACGGGGGCCAAGAACAGCGTCCTGAAGCTGATGGCGGCCTCGCTGCTGGCCGAGGGCACCAGCCGGCTGACCGCCGTACCGGAGATCCTCGACGTGGCGATCATGAGCGAGCTGCTGCGGCGGCTGGGTTGCACCGTCGTGCGCGACGGCGACGCGGTGGACATCACCGTCCCCGAGCGCCCGGGCCACGAGGCCGACTACGACCTCGTACGGCGGATGCGCGCCTCGATCGCCGTCCTCGGACCGCTGGTCGCCCGTTGCGGCGAGGCGAAGGTGGCGCTGCCGGGCGGCGACGCGATCGGCTCGCGCGGGCTCGACATGCACATCGCCGGGCTCACCCGGCTCGGTGCCACCGTGCAGAGCGAGCACGGCTACCTGCTGGCCCGGGCTCCCCGTTTGACCGGCGCCAGCGTCTGGCTCGACTTCCCGAGCGTCGGCGCCACCGAGAACCTGCTCATGGCCTCGGTCCTCGCCAAGGGCAGGACGACGATCGACAACGCTGCCCGCGAACCCGACATCGTCGACCTGTGCGGGTTTCTGCGGGCGATGGGGGCGCAGATCGGCGGCGTCGGCACCAGCACGCTCGAGGTGGAGGGCGTCGAGGCGCTGTGGCCCGCCGAGCACCGCACGCTCCCCGACCGGATCGTCGCGGGTACCTGGGCGATGGCCGCGACGATGACCCGCGGGGACGTCTTCGTCCGCGGCGGCCGCGCCGAGCACCTGGAGGTGGCGCTCGGCAAGCTCGAGCAGGCCGGCGCTGTCGTCACCGCGTCCCCGGACGGCTTCGGGGTGCGCATGGACGGACGGCCGCGGGCGGTCGACGTCGTGACGCTGCCGTATCCCGGGTTCCCCACCGACCTGCAGCCGATGATGATGGCGCTCAACGCGGTCGCGGACGGCACCGCGATGATCACCGAGAACGTCTTCGAGGCGCGCTGGATGTTCGTCAACGAGCTGACCCGCCTCGGGGCCGACGTGCGCACCGACGGCCACCACGCCGTCGTCCGAGGCCGGGAGCGACTGTCGGGCGCCCCGGTGCGGGCGCACGACATCCGTGCGGGAGCAGCCCTCGTGCTGGCCGGGCTCGCGGCGGAGGGCACGACCGAGGTGCACGACATCGCGCACATCGACCGCGGCTACGAGGGCTTTCTCGCCAGCCTGCTGGACCTCGGCGCCGACGTCCGCCGGGAGGACGTACCGGAGGACGGATTCGAGCAGCGCCGGCGCTGATCTCCGGCCTGTCCGGGGCTGCGGGCCCGGGACGTGGGCCTAGGACGAGACGAGGGTACGGGCGCGGTCGGCGTCGGCGCGGAACACCAGCACAACGAGCTCGCCCGGCTGCTCACCGTCGGCGACCGTCCCGCGGATACCCGCGTCGGCGAGGACCGCACGCAGCAGCCGGGCGTCCTCGTCGGTGCGCGCGGTCACCACGGGCACGAGCAACCCGTAGTCGCCGCGGGACCGCGCCTTCTCCAGGCGGCGGGCGGCGCGCTCATCGCGGATGCCGGTCGAGAACACCCAGCGGCAGAGCAGGACGAGCACGACCATCGCCCCGACCGCAACGAACATCGCGCCCGAGGTGGAGTACTGGTACGGCCCCATTACCGCAGTCTGCCAGCGGTCGGTCCGGCGCGCTTCCCCGACCCGTCGCCTGAACGCGGTTCGGGTGGGGTACGCAGGCGCGCATGAGCGTGCCCCTGGTCGTCCAGTCCGGTCTGTACGGCCTGCTTGCCGGCGGCGCCCTCGTCCTCGGCGCGGCGGTGGCCTGGCTCGTGCGGGTGCCGCAGCGGGTGGTGTCGGGCGTGATGGCCTTCGGGTCCGGTGTGCTCATCTCGGCGGTGGCCTTCGAGCTCGTCGAGGAGGCCTACGACGGGGGAGGGCTGCTGGCGACCGCGCTGGGCTTCGCCGCCGGCGCCGGGGTCTACACGGGCGCGAACGTCGCGCTGGAAAGGCGCGGCGCCAAGCACCGCAAGCGCTCCGGCGGCCAGCAGGCGTCGGAGGGGGAGGCGGGCGGAAGCGGCCTGGCGCTCGCGGTGGGGGCACTGCTCGACGGCATCCCGGAGTCCGCCGTCATCGGCGTGAGCCTGCTCGGCGGGACAGGGGTGGGGGTGGCCACGGTCATCGCGATCTTCATCTCGAACCTGCCCGAGGGGCTGTCCAGCGCCGCAGGCATGAAGGCCTCCGGCCGCACTTCGGCCTACGTCTTCACGGTGTGGTCGGCCATTGCCGTGATCAGCGGGATCGCCGCGGTCGCCGGCTACGCGGGTGGCGGGGCGCTGGGGGCCACCGGGGTCGCGATTCTCACGGCGGTGGCGGCCGGAGCGATCCTCACCATGCTCACCGACACCATGATCCCGGAGGCGGTCGCCGGGCCGCCCGAGGACCACGGCAAGGGGGGCCTGGCCACGGGCACCGGCCTGCTCGCCGGGCTCGGCTTCCTCGTCGCCTTCGGGATCGGGCGACTGGGCTAAGCGCTGGCAGCAGGGGGTGCTGCCGTGCCGGACACGGCAGCACACGCCGGCCGCTGCCCCGCCGGTAGGATCCCGCCATGACGGAGATCGGCTCATGACCGAGCAGGTCGACCAGCTTGCCGCCGAGCTCCCGGGCGCGCAGACCCCCACCACCGCCGCCCCGGCGCAGCCGGGCCGCGACCGGCCGTGGGTCATGCGCACCTACGCGGGGCACTCCTCGGCGGCCGCCAGCAACGCGCTCTACCGTGCCAACCTCGCCAAGGGGCAGACCGGCCTGTCGGTCGCCTTCGACCTGCCGACGCAGACCGGCTACGACCCGGACGACGAGCTCGCCCGCGGTGAGGTCGGCAAGGTGGGGGTGCCGGTCACCCACCTCGGCGACATGCGCGCCCTGTTCGCCGACATCCCGCTCGCCGAGATGAACACATCCATGACGATCAACGCCACGGCGATGTGGCTGCTGGCGCTCTACGAGGTGGTCGCCGAGGAGCAGGGCGCCGACCCGGCCGCGCTGACCGGCACCACGCAGAACGACATCGTCAAGGAATACCTCTCGCGGGGCACCTACGTGTTCCCGCCCGCGCCGTCGCTGCGGTTGATCACCGACATGGTCGCCTACACGGTCACCGCGATCCCGAAGTGGAACCCGATCAACATCTGCAGCTACCACCTGCAGGAGGCCGGGGCCACGCCGGTGCAGGAGATCTCCTATGCGCTGTGCACCGCGATCGCCGTCCTCGACGCCGTGCAGGCCTCCGGGCAGGTGCCCGCGGAGCGCTTCGGGGAGGTCTGCGGGCGGATGTCGTTCTTCGTCAACGCCGGCGTGCGGTTCGTCGAGGAGATGTGCAAGATGCGGGCCTTCACGCAGCTGTGGGACACGTTGCTGCAGGACCGCTACGGCGTGACCGACCCCGGGCAGCGCCGCTTCCGCTACGGCGTCCAGGTCAACTCTCTCGGCCTGACCGAGGCCCAGCCGGAGAACAACGTGCAGCGCATCGTCCTGGAGATGCTGGGGGTGACCCTGAGCAAGGACGCCCGGGCCCGCGCGGTCCAGCTGCCGGCCTGGAACGAGGCCCTCGGGCTGCCCCGGCCGTGGGACCAGCAGTGGTCCCTGCGCCTGCAGCAGGTGCTGGCCTACGAGACCGACCTGCTGGAGTACGACGACCTGTTCACCGGCTCGGTTGTCGTGGAGGGCAAGGTCGCCGAGCTCGTCGGGCAGGTGCGGCAGGAGGTGGACCGGGTGCAGGCGATGGGCGGGGCCGTCGCCGCCGTCGAGACCGGCTACATGAAGAGCGCCCTGGTCGCCTCGCACGCCGAGCGCCGCCGCCGGATCGAGGCCGGGGAGGACGTCGTCGTCGGCGTCAACCGCTTCACCACGACGGCGGACAACCCGCTGCTGGCCGACCTGGACGCCGCGATCATGACGGTCGACCCCGGCGTCGAGCAGGCCGCCGTCGAGGCGGTGCAGGCCTGGCGGGCCGCGCGCGACGCCGCCCCGGTCGACGAGGCGCTGCGCGCCCTGCGCGACGCCGCCAAGACCGACGCCAACCTCGTGCCCGCGACGCTGGCCTGCGCCCGGGCGGGGGTGACGACCGGGGAGTGGTCCGGGGCGCTGCGCGAGGTGTTCGGGGAGTACCGCGCCCCGACCGGGGTCTCCGGCGCCGTGGCCCACGGCGAGGCCGGCGCGGCGATCGGCGCGGTCCGCGAGGCGGTCCGGCGCACCGGCGAGGAGCTCGGCGTACGCCTGCGCTTCCTGGTCGGCAAGCCCGGCCTCGACGGGCACAGCAACGGCGCCGAGCAGATCGCCGTACGCGCCCGCGACTGCGGCTTCGAGGTGGTCTACCAGGGCATCCGGCTCACCGCGGCACAGATCGTCGCCGCTGCGGTCGAGGAGGACGTGCACGTCATCGGCCTGTCGATCCTGTCCGGCTCGCACATGGCGGCGGTGCCGGCGGTGCTCGCCGGCCTGCGGGAGGCGGGCGTCGGCGAGGTGCCGGTCGTCGTCGGCGGCATCATCCCGGAGTCCGACGCGGCCCGGCTGCGGGCCCAGGGGGTCGCGCAGGTCTACACGCCGAAGGACTTCGAGCTCACCGGGATCGTCCGCTCGGTCGTCGACGTCGTGCGCGCGGCGAACGGGCTCGACCCGCTCCCCTAGCCACCGGGGCAGGTCCTTCGCCCCCGACCGGGTCAGGCCCTGCCGCTACTGTGATGCTGCCCGGTCCGTACAGACAGTGCCGGACCGGCAAGAGTGGAGGCCCCGTGAGGCGCACGACCCGCCCGGTCGCCCTGGCCCTGTCGTCCGGCATGTGCGCCGCGGCCCTCGCCGGCGGGCTGCTGCTGACCGGGCAGGCCGCCGCCGGCCCTGCCCCGGATCTGTCGTCGGCGGTGTCCACGGCCAGCCTGCAGGCGCCACCGGGTCCGGCCGTCGACCCGGTGGAGACGACCGACCCACCGCCGGCGACGACGGACCCGCCCAGCGACCCGCCGACGTCGGAGCCACCGTCCGACCCGCCGACGACGACCCCGCCGACCACCACCAGCACCGCGCCGACCACTCGGCCGCCGACGACGCGACCCCCGACGACCACCACCGCCCCGCGCCCGACGACCACGGCGCCGCGCCCGGCGACCACGACCGCGCCGGGTGACGCCGGCGGCGGCGGCACCGGATCCTCCGGGGCCACCGGCTCGTCGGCGTCCTCCGCGCCCAGTACGACGACGACGGGCACCACCGCCGCCCAGCCGGCCCCCGCCGGCCCGGTCCAGGACCCGCTCGCCCCCGCCCCGTCCGACGGCGCGGTGCTGGTGTCGCCGACGCCGGCCGCGACCCCCGGCGCGGAGCAGGGCCCGGCCCTGCAGACCCGGGCCGCGGAGTCCGACTCCGGGCGGGGCGGCACGCTCCTGCCGGTCCTGCTCGTCGCCGTCGCCGCCCTCGGCTACCTCGCCCTGGTATTCCGGGACCAGGTGCTCGGCTTCCTGCGCCGCGAGCCGTGACCTCTCGGCGCTACCAGCGCCTGCGGCGCCGGGCAGGCATCCGCGCGTAGCCGCCGGCCCGGCTGAGCAGGTCGCCGGCGCGGGCGTTGCGGGCACCGACCCGGCCGCCCACCGCCTCGAGGACGCGGCCGGCCACCGGCAGGACGAGGGCGAACAGCAGCCAGCGGCGCAGGCGGGCAGACAGGAAGGCGAGGAACATGGCCTCGCCCTACCCCGGCACACCGGGTTTGAGCGCCGTTCACAACGGGCGGGGCCGCCCGATCCGCACCCGCACCCCGGGCGACCAGAGCACGTGCGGCACGCCCTGCGGGGTCGGGAGGCCGGCGGCCGCCACCAGGTCGTCCGACAGGTCCAGCAGCTCGGCCCGGTGCAGCGGCCAGGCCGGGTGGTCGACCGGCGCGAAGGCGGTGCGGCCGCCGTACCAGGTGGAGAACAGCCCCCAGCGGGCGGTGAGGAACAGCGAGAGCTCGTCGGCCGGCACCCGCGGGCCGATCCGCACCCGGACCCGACCACCCGCCCCGCGCGGGCCGGGCCAGCGCCGGCGGGTGTCGTAGGCGACGGTGTCGACACCGTGCCGCACCCTCATCCGGGCCCACAGGTAGGGCAGCCGGTAAGACGCCCGCGCGGCGAGCACGGGCAGCAGCCGGCCGGCCTCGAGGGATCGGAAGACCACCCCGCGACGGCCGGTCGCCGGGTCGACGGCGTACAGCCGGACGTTGGTCTCCGGGAAGCCGGACAGGTGCGGCACCGGCGGGGTGCCGAAGATGCGCACCCCTGCCATGACGAACGGGACCAGCCCGACGTACGTCGACCCGCCCAGCACGTCCGGGACGGTGCCCGCGGGCAGCAGCGGCGCGACGGTGTCGGGCTCGACTGGCCAGTGCAGCATCGTGAGGTCGCGCCAGTCCTGCGCGAACACCGCCCGGCGCACCGGGTGCGGCGCCGTCTCGGTCAGCGGCTCCGGGGTCACCCCCCGATCCTGCGGGGTCCCGGCGTCGGCCGCGCGGCCGGGCGACGTACGACATCGTGGCTAGCCTGACCGGTGTGCGCCTCGTCATCGCCCGCTGCTCGGTCGACTACGTCGGACGGCTGACCGCCCACCTGCCACCGGCCACCCGGCTGCTGCTGCTCAAGGCGGACGGCAGCGTCTCGGTGCACGCCGACGACCGGGCGTACAAGCCGCTGATGTGGATGAGCCCGCCATGCATGCTCAGCGTCGCCGGTGACGTCTGGACGGTGACCGGCAAGGACGGCGACCTCGTGCTGCGCATCGAGGAGGTCCTGTCCGACGTCAGCCACGACCTCGGGCGCGACCCCGGGCTGCGCAAGGACGGGGTCGAGAAGCATCTGCAGGAGCTGCTCGCCGAGCAGTGCCACGTCCTCGGGGCGGGCTGGACGCTGGTGCGCCGCGAGTACCCGACCGACATCGGACCGGTCGACCTGCTCTGCCGCGACCCGACCGGGGCGCCGGTGCTCGTGGAGGTGAAGCGGCACGCCGAGATCGACGGCGTGGAGCAGCTGTCCCGCTACCTGCAGCGGGTGTCGACGGTGCTCGGGCAGGTGCGCGGGGTGCTCGCGGCGCAGAGCTTCAAGCCGCAGGCCAAGGTGCTGGCCGCGGACCGGGGGATCGCCTGCGTGCAGCTCGACTACGACGCGCTGCGGGGGCTGGAGAGCCCGGTCCCGACGCTGTTCTAGCGGAGGTGGCCCTGCCGAACGCAACCCGCGCCCGTGCTGGGATGCTCCGGGCACACACGAGGAGGATGCAGTGGCTCGGGAGTTCCGCAAGGTCGGCGTGGTCGGGCTCGGCACCATGGGGGCGGGCATCGCCGAGGTGCTGGCGCGGTCGGGCATCGAGGTCGTCGGCGTCGAGCAGGAGCAGGCCGCCGTCGAGCGCGCGCGGCAACGGCTGGCGGACTCCACGGCTCGGGCGGTCAAGCGCGGCAAACTCGACGAGCAGGGGGCGCAGGACCTGCTGCGGCGCATCGCCACCGGCATCGAGCTGTCGGCGCTCGCCGACTGCGACCTCGTCGTGGAGGCCGTCCCGGAGCATCTGGACATGAAGAAGGCGCTGTTCGCCGAGCTCGACCGGTTGCTGCCGTCCGACGCGGTGCTGGCCACCAACACCTCCGCGCTGTCGGTCACCGACCTCGCGACGTCCACCCATCGACCGTCCCGGGTGGTCGGGCTGCACTGGTTCAACCCGGCGCCGGTCATGGACCTCGTCGAGGTCGTGCAGACGGTCGTGAGCGACCCGTCGGTGGTCGAGGACATCGAGGCGCTGGTCGCCCAGGTCGGCAAGAGCGACGTCACCGTTGGTGACCGCGCCGGCTTCATCGCCAACGCGCTGCTGTTCGGCTATCTCAACAACGCCGTGCGCATGTACGAGGCCCGCTACGCCTCCCGCGAGGACATCGACGCGGCGATGCGGTTCGGCTGCGGCCACCCGATGGGCCCGCTGGCGCTGCTGGACCTGATCGGTCTGGACAGCGCCTACGAGATCCTCGAGACGATGTACCGGCAGTCCCGCGACCATCGGCACGCCCCGGCGCCGCTGCTCAAGCAGTACGTCACCGCGGGGCTGCTGGGCCGCAAGTCCGGCCGCGGCATCTACAGCTACGCGGCGCCCGGCTCTCCCGAGGTCGTGGCCGACGCGGACACCGCGCCTGCCGGCGGCGGCACGCCCCGCCCGGTTCGTACCGTCGGGGTCGTCGGCACCGGCACGATGGCCAGCGGCATCGTCGAGGTCTGCGCGCGCAGCGGCTACGACGTCGTCTTCCGGGCCCGCGGGCAGGACAAGGTCGCCGCGGTACGCAAGAAGATCGAGGCCTCGCTGGACAAGGCGGTCCAGCGCGGCAAGCTCACCGAGGAGCTGCGCGGCGAGACCCTCGGCCGGATCACGGGCACGACCGCGCTTGACGACCTCGCCGGCTGCGACCTCGTCATCGAGGCGGTGGTGGAGGACCTGGCGGTGAAGCGGGCGCTGTTCGGCGCGCTCGACGACGTCCTCCGGCCGGGGGCGGTGCTGGCCACCACGACGTCCTCGCTGCCGGTCATCGAGTGCGCCACGGCGACCTCGCGGCCGCACGACGTCGTGGGCATGCACTGGTTCAACCCGGCCACCGTCATGCGGCTGGTCGAGGTCGTCCCCACCGTCACCACCGCGCCCGACGTCGTGGCCACCGTCCTCGACGTCTGCGCCCGGGCCGGCAAGCACGCCGTGCGCTGCGGCGACCGCGCCGGGTTCATCGTCAACGCGCTGCTGTTCCCCTACCTCAACGACGCCGTGAAGATGCTCGAGGCGCACTACGCGAGCATCGACGACATCGACCTCGCGATGACCAAGGGATGCGGCCACCCGATGGGGCCCTTCGCGCTCATGGACGTCGTCGGCCTCGACGTGACGCTGGCGATCCAGCGGACGCTGTTCCTGGAGTTCCGCGAGCCGGGTGACTCGCCGGCGCCGATGCTGGAGCACCTGGTGCGGGCCGGCTACCTCGGCCGCAAGACCGGCCGCGGCTTCCGGGACCACGCCAAGCGCTAGGGCGCGGGAGGCGGGAGGCACGGTGGCGGGCGGCTCGCGGCGCGCGGCGAGGCGCGCCGCGGCCCGGGAGCGGCTGCGGTCGGGCACCGACGACCAGGCCGGGTCGTACGCCCCCGCCGGCGAGCGGGTCGAGGATGGCCATGTGGTGCGCGCCGTCGCGGGCAGCTCCGGCGGCAAGGGCTACCGCTGCCCGGGCTGCGACCAGCTGCTGCCGGGCGCTGTGCCGCACATCGTGGCCTGGCCGCAGGGCCGGCCCGACGACCGCCGGCACTGGCACACGGCGTGCTGGTCGGCCCGCGGCCGCCGCGGCGTCAAGGTGCACCGCAGCAAGAACGCCCCCCGCTACGGCTGAGCCGCTGCCGGCGGACGAGCCGGACCTGGCTAGGGTCGTCGGCGATGCCCGACATCCGCGCCAACACCGTCCTGCCCGCCGAGCGCCGCCCCGTCACCCTGCACACCGCCGACGGCCTCCGTCTGGTCGGGGAGCTCGCGCTGCCGCTCGACCGGCCCCCGGTGGCGACGCTGGTGTGCCTGCATCCGCTGCCCGTCGAGGGCGGGATGATGGACAGCCACCTGCTGCGCAAGGCCGCCTGGCGGCTGCCCGCGCTGGCCGGTCTCGCCGTGCTGCGCTTCAACACCCGCGGCACGAGCAGCGAGGCGGGCACCAGCGAGGGGGCGTTCGACGCGGGGGAGTCCGAGCGCTGGGACGTCGCCGCTGCGCTCGACCTCGCCGAGTCCGAGGACCTGCCGCAGCTGTGGCTGCTGGGCTGGTCGTTCGGCACCGACCTCGCGCTGCGCTACGGCTGCGACCCCTCGGTCACGGGCGCGCTACTCATCAGCCCGCCGCTGCGCTTCTCCGGGCCCGACGACCTGGCGACCTGGGCGCGGTCGGGCAAGCCGCTCGTCGCCCTCGTTCCCGAGCTCGACGACTTCCTGCGCCCGCCGCAGGCCCGGGAGCGCTTCGCGGCCGTCCCTCAGGCGGAGGTTGTCGACTTCCCGGGCGCCAAGCACCTGTTCGTCGGGCACACCGAGGAGCTGCTCGACGCCGTCGTCGCCAGGGTCGCGCCGGACGTGGGCCGGCTACCCCGAACGTACTGAGTCCCGGCCCGACACCGGCCCGGGCAGTGTCCACCTGTCGGTGCCCACCTCAGGGACCTTGGCGCTCCTCGCCGAGGGGCACCGAGCCGCCGGTGAGCGGCCCCGTCGCCGCGGTGAGGGTGTCCCGCAGGGCCTGCAGCTGCTGGGCGATGGCCTCGCGCTGCCGGCCCAGCTCCCGGACCTCGCGCTGCGCCGAGTCGGTGACCCGCACCGCCTCGGTGCGGGCCTCCTCGTGGAGGCGGCGGACGTCCTCGTCGGCCTGTGCCCGCTGCAGCTCGGCCTGCTGGCCGGACTGTCCGAGCAGCTCGTCCGCGGCCTCCTGGGCGCGCTGCGTGACCTCCGCGGCCTCTCGGCGCGCGCTGTCCCGCACGGTCTCGGCGTCGCGCTGGGCCTCCAGGCGCATCTGGTCGGCCTGCGCCGCGGCGCCCGCGATGTCGCGCTCGCGCGCCTCGAGCGCCCCGGTGCGTTCGCCGTGCTCCCGCTCGGCGTCCGCGCGGGCGCGCGCCAGGAAGGCGTCGGCGTCCTCCCGGGCGGCGGCGCGCATCGCCGCCGACTCCTCCTCGGCCAGGACCAGCATCCGGGCCAGGCGCTCGCCGATCAGGCTGGTCGGCTCGGGCAGACCGGCCGCGCGGTCCTCGGCCTGGGCGAGCCGGGTGCGCAGCTGCTCGAGCTCGCGCTCGGCCGCCGCGAGGCGCTCACCGTCCTCGGCGTGCCGCGCGTCGGCCTCGGACAGCGCGACCTCGACCCGGTCGAGGTAGTCGTCGACCTGCCGCGGGTCGTAGCCACGCAGCACCTTGTCGAAGCCTGCAGCCTCGGCCTCGGCCTGCAGGGGGACCAAGTCGCGCTCGTCGTTCGGCATGGCCCCTGTCTTACCACCGAGCGCCTCGCCCGGTGGGGAGGCGCGAGCCGGCAAGGCGGTGGGAGGAGTCACTCTCAGAGGTCGCGGAAGCGGTTGATCCTGTCCAGGTGCCTCGCCCGGAAGTCCTGGGCCTCGGGCCGGACGCCGAGCCCCTCCTGCGGGGCGAGGCAGAGCACGCCGACCTTGCCCTGGTGCTCGTTGCGGTGCACGGCCAACACCGCCGAGCCGGTCTCCGCCAGCGGGTAGGTCTTGGACAGCGTGGGGTGGATGAGTCCCTTGCTGATCAGGCGGTTGGCCTCCCAGCTCTCCCGATAGTTCGCGAAGTGCGAGCCGATGATGCGCTTGAGGTTCATCCAGAGGTGGCGGTTGTCGTACTGGTGCAGGTAGCCACTGGTGGAGGCACAGGTGGTGATGATCCCCCCGCGCCTGGTGACGTAGACGGAGGCGCCGAAGGTCTCGCGGCCGGGGTGCTCGAAGACGATGTCGATGTCGTCACCGCCGGTGAGCTCGCGGATCTTCTTGCCGAACCGTTGCCACTCCCTCGGGTCCTGCTCGTGCTCGTTCTTCCAGAACCGGTAGCCCTCGGCGCTGCGGTCGATGACCAGCTCGGCGCCCATCCGGTGGGCGATCTCGGCCTTCTCCGGCGAGCTGACGACGCAGACGGGGATGGCGCCGCCGTTGAGCGCATACTGCGTGGCGTAGGACCCGAGGCCGCCGCTGGCCCCCCAGATGAGGACGGTGTCGCCCTGCTTCATCGCGGCGCCGTTCTTGCTGACCAGCTGCCGGTACGCGGTGGAGTTGACCAGGCCGGGCGCCGCCGCCTCCTCCCAGGTGAGGTGCGCCGCCTTCGGCATGAGCTGGTTGCTCTTGACGAGGGCCAGCTCGGCGAGGCCGCCGAAGTTGGTCTCGAACCCCCAGATCCGCTGCTGCGGGTCCATCATCGTGTCGTCGTGGCCCCGCGGGTCCTCCAGCTCGACCGACAGGCAGTGCGCGACGACCTCGTCGCCGGCCTGCCACCTGGTCACACCGGGGCCGACCGCCAGCACGACGCCGGACAGGTCGGAGCCCACCACGTGGTAGGGCAGGTCGTGCCGCCTGGTGAGGTCGTTGAGGCGGCCGTAGCGCTCCAGGAAGCTGAACGTCGACAGCGGCTCGAAGATCGACGTCCAGACGGTGTTGAAGTTCACCGAGCTGGCCATGACCGCGACGACCGCCTCGCCCGGCCCCAGCTCCGGGGTGGGCACCTCGTCGAGGTGCAGGCTGGCGCGCGGGTCTTTGTCGCGGGAGTCGAGGCCGTCGAACATGCCCTGCTCGTCCTTGCGGACGACGATGCCGCGGTAGCTCTTGGGTACGTCGAGGCCGGCGACGGCCGCGGGGTCGCCCGACAGGACGGCCTCGAGGATCTGCTGCATCGTGCGCTCCCTGGTCCGGTGGTGGGCCGGACCCTACTGGCCGGTAGCCGGACCGGTCACGAGGGGGCCGGCTCGTGCCCCATTCCGCCCGGGCCCGGCTCGACGAGCTCGACGAGCACCCCGCCGGCGCTCTTGGGGTGCACGAAGTTGACCCGGCTGCCGGCGGTGCCGCTCTTCGGGGCGTCGTACAGCAGCCGCAGTCCCTGCCCGCGCAGGTGCTCGCTCACCGCGTCGAGGTCGTCGACGCGGTAGGCCAACTGCTGGATGCCCGGCCCGTTCTTGTCGAGGAACTTCCCGATTGTGGAGTCGGGGGACAGCGGGCTGAGCAGCTGCAGGTAAGCGCCGGAGTCCCCGACCTCGAGCATCGCCTCGCGGACGCCCTGCTCGGTGTTGACCTCGGTGTGCACGCAGCGCATCCCGAACGCCGACTCGTACAGCGCGATGGCGGCGTCGAGGTCGGCGACGGCGATGCCGACGTGGTCGATGGCAGAGATCTTCATGCGGGCACCGTCATAGGGGCAGGCTCCTGGGTCCGGGCGGTCGTCACCTCGTATCCTGTCAGCCTCATCACACGCCCCTGGAGGTCCCCCGTGGCCAGCTCCGCACCTTCCGTCATCGTCGCCGGCGCCCGCACGCCCATCGGCAGGCTCGCCGGCGCCCTCAAGGGCTTCACGGCCATGGAACTGGGTGGCATCGCCATCGCGGCGGCGCTCGACCGGGCAGGGGTGCCGGGCGAGTCGGTCGACAAGGTCATCATGGGCCACGTCATTCAGGCCGGCCAGGGCCAGATCACGGCCCGCCAGGCCGCGGTGCGGGGCGGCATCCCGATGTCGGTGCCCGCCCTCTCGGTCAACAGCGTCTGCCTGTCCGGCCTCGAGGCGATCGCGCTCGCCGACCAGGCGGTCCGCAGCGGCGACGCCGAGATCGTGGTCGCCGGCGGCATGGAGTCGATGACGAACGCGCCGCACGTGCTGCCCGGCAGCCGGGCCGGCTTCAAGTACGGCAGCGTGACGCTGCTCGACTCGATGGCCCACGACGCGCTGTACTGCTCCTTCGACGAGGTGGCGATGGGCGCGGGCACGGAGAACTACGGACGCAAGCTCGGCATCACGCGGGAGGAGCAGGACGAGTTCGCCGCCAAGAGCCACGAGCTCGCCGCGGCGGCCATGAAGGAGGGCCGCTTCGACGACGAGATCGTTCCGGTGGAGATCCCGCAGCGCAAGGGCGACCCGATCGTCGTGCGCGAGGACGAGGGCGTGCGTCCGGGCACCACCGCCGAGACGCTGGCCAAGCTCCGCCCGGCCTTCGCGGCCGACGGCACCATCAGCGCCGGCTCCGCCTCGCAGATCTCCGACGGCGCGTGCGCGGTGGTGGTGATGAGCCGAGCGAAGGCGACCGAGCTCGGCCTGGACGTCCTCGCCGAGATCGGCGCCTCCGGCAACGTCGCCGGCCCCGACGCCTCCCTGCAGAGCCAGCCGAGCAACGCCATCCAGCAGGCCCTGCGCAAGGAAGGCCTCACCTCCGCCGACCTCGACCTGGTCGAGCTCAACGAGGCCTTCGCCCAGGTCGGCATCCAGTCCACCCGTGAGCTGCAGCTGTCCCCCGACAAGGTCAACGTTGACGGGGGTGCGATCGCCCTCGGCCACCCCGTGGGCATGTCCGGCGCCCGGATCGCGCTGCACCTGGCCCTCGAGCTCAAGCGCCGGGGCGGCGGCACGGGTGCGGCCGCGCTGTGCGGCGGCGGCGGGCAGGGCTTCGCCCTCATCCTGCGCGTCCCCGCGGCGCAGTGACCTCGGCTGCGCCGGCGGGCCCCCCGGCCACCAGGCCGGCCGGGCCCCGCCGGCGCAGCCTGCACGTCCCGGACCTCGTCGCTCGCCTCGAGCAGGGCGAGGCCCGGGCGGTCGCCCGCCTGATCAGCCTCGTGGAGGACGCCTCGCCGGCGCTGCGCGAGGTGATGGCGCTGCTCGCCCCCCGGGCCGGGCACGCCCGCGTCCTCGGGCTGACCGGCTCGCCGGGGGTGGGCAAGTCGACCTCCACGAGCGCGCTCGTGACGGCCTACCGCCGGCGCGGCATGAAGGTGGGTGTCCTCGCGGTGGACCCCAGCTCGCCGTTCTCCGGCGGGGCGCTGCTCGGCGACCGGGTCCGCATGCAGGACCACGCGACCGACGACGGGGTCTTCATCCGCTCGATGGCCAGCCGCGGGCACCTGGGTGGGCTGTCCTGGGCGACACCGCAGGCGCTACGGGTGCTGTCGGCTGCCGGCTGCGACGTGGTGCTCGTCGAGACGGTCGGGGTGGGCCAGGCCGAGGTGGAGGTGGCGTCGCTCGCCGACACCACGCTGGTGCTGCTCGCCCCCGGCATGGGCGACGGCATCCAGGCCGCGAAGGCCGGCATCCTCGAGGTCGCCGACCTGTTCGTGGTGAACAAGGCGGACCGGGACGGCGCCGACACCGTCGTACGCGACCTGCGCTACATGCTCAGCCTCGGCGACCGGCGCACCGACGAGGGCTGGCGGGTGCCGATCCTGAAGACGGTCGCGGCCAAGGGCGAGGGCGCCGACGAGGTCGTCGAGGCCATCGAGCGGCACGGGGCCTGGCTGGCCGGCAACGGCCAGCTCGAGGCGCGCCGACGCCGGCGCGCCGCCGACGAGGTCGAGGCGATCGCGCTCACCGCCCTGCGCGAGCGGATCGGCGACCTGTCGGGCAGCGAGTCGCTCGCCCGGCTCGCCGGCCGGGTCGTCGCCGGCGAGCTGGACCCCTACGCCGCCGCCGACGAGCTGGTGAGCGGTCTGACCTCCTGAGACGTGGTCCGGGGCGCACACGACGGCGCCACGGCCCCTGACCGGGAACCGTGGCGCCGAGGCGTGCGGGACTACCAGCCGATCGTCTTGAACATCGCATTCATGATCGGGCCGGGGGTGCGGATCGTCTCGCCGTCGCCGATGGCGTGTGTCATCAGCGAGTTGCGGTTGCCGGCGCGGTAGGTCGCGTCGTCCAGGTGCGAGTAGCTGCTCCCGGGCTGGAAGGTCGCCGGGGCGTACAGCTTGGCGGCCTTGCCGTCGTTGGCGTAGCGCACCTGCGGGCTGTCGAAGAACAGCTTGTTGCCGGTGATCTGGTCCGCGAGCACCTGGGACGGGTCGGCGAAGGTGACCAGCTTCCTGCCGGCCGCGTTCTCGGTGTACCGGTCGTAGGCGACCGGGTAGCCGGACAGCCGGACGCTGCCCTTCCCGTCAGCGACCCGGCCGGCACCGAGGAAGCCCAGGCCGTGGCCCAGCTCGTGCAGGACCACGCTCTCGAAGTCGTAGGTGCCCTTGGGTGCCGGGGTGGCCGCGTAGTGCCAGTTGTCGAAGCTGCTGCTGAAGTTGGCGAGAATGTCGGCGTGCGGGTCGAGCTGCTTGCCGGCGCGCTTGTTGGCGATCGCGTCGACGTACCAGGTGGCCTTCTGTGGAGCCCCGGCGAAGTCGCGGTAGACCTGGTAGGGGCCGGCCGAGCCCAGCACGCCCGGGCCGAGCGGCTGGAAGGTGGCGTTGATGGTGATCGGCACCGACGACACGACCCGGGTCGACCAGATGTCGACGGCGCGCTGGAAGGACGCCCTGGCAGCGGGGGTGAACCCGTTGTAGGTCACCCGGAAGGTGGCGGTGCGGGCCGCGGCCAGGGAGCTGTCGGCGGGGTCGGCGGGGTCGGCGGCGACCAGGGTCGCGGCCTCGGACGAGGTCGCCAGCAGGGTGGCCTGCTGAGCACGGACGGCATGTCCCACCGACGCCGACGCGTCCAGGTCGGGGGCGGCGCTGGCGGAGCCGGCGGGGGCGAGGACGGCCAGGGCGGCGAGCGGAAGCGCGGCCAGACCGGCCGTGCGCAGGCGGAAGATTCTCAAGGGTGCTGTCCCTCTGTCGAGCCAGGCCGTCACCCGCAGGGAGGTCCCACTGCGGCGTGCACGGATCCGGCAACTCGGACCCTAGTGGCAACCCAGAGCAATCACAAGACTACGGAAAGTGGTCAATGCCGACATGCCTCATCGAGGGGCGCCAGCGGGCCTTCAGCCGCCGAGGTAGCTCATCTCGGGACGCGGAGCGGCCGGAACCGTCCCCCGCAGCTCGGAGTAGCGGTCGTCGCGCACCCGCCAGAGGTCCTGCACGTGCGCCAGCAGGTCGTCCTCGCTGGCGCCCGAGCGCAGGGGGCTGCGCAGGTCGTGACCGGCTGCCGAGAACAGGCAGGTGTGCAGCTCGCCGGTGGCGGTGAGCCGGGCGCGGACGCAGTCGCCGCAGAACGGCCGGGTGACGCTGGAGACCAGACCGAGCTCGCCGCGGCCGTCGAGGTAGCGCCAGCGCTCAGCGACCTGGCCGTCGCGCGGCTCCTCCACCGGCTCGAGGGGGTGCACGGCCGACACCCGCTCGAGGACCTCCGCCGCGGTGACGACCTGCGCGCCGTGCCAACCGTTGGTGGTGCCCACGTCCATGAACTCGATGAGGCGCAGCACGTCACCGTGCTCGCGGGCGTAGTCGACCAGGTCGAGCAGGCCGTCGTCGTTGCGTCCGCGCTGCAGCACCGCGTTGAGCTTGACCGGGCGGGCGCCGGCCTCCCGGGCCGCGTCGATCCCGGCGAGAACGCGACCGAGCGGCACCTTGGTGTCGGCGAGCTCGCCGAACACGACCGGGTCAAGGCTGTCGAGGCTGACCGTGACCCGGTGCAGGCCGGCCGCGAACAGCCCGGCGGCCCGCTTGGCGAGCAGGGCGCCGTTGGTGGTCAGCGCGAGGTCCTCGACGCCCGGCGTCGCGGCGATCTGCGCCACCAGCGACTCGAGGTCGGGGCGCAGCAGTGGCTCCCCGCCCGTCAGGCGCACCTTGCGGACGCCGAGCCGGACGAAGACCCGGACCAGCACGGCGATCTCGTCGATGGACAGCACCTGGTCCTGCGGCAGGAACACGTGGTCCGGGCCGAACAGCTCGCGAGGCATGCAGTAGGGGCAGCGGAAGTTGCAACGGTCGGTGACCGAGACCCGCAGGTCGCGCAGGGCCCGACCCCGGGTGTCACGCACGGCGGCTTCAGGCACGGCTCAACTGTAGGCGCAGCGGCGACCTACCCGTACGGCCCGTTGTCGCTGGCGCCGCGGGCGGGATACGTTCACGTCACGTGAGCCGACTCACCTCGGTACACGAAGCACGCCCTGCTCCGGGAGCTCCGAGGAGGACGGGCTGGGGTCGTGACCACCCCGGGCGGGGCCACCTGCGCGAGACGGTCGGCGGCGCCGGCCCCGACGCGGCTATCCCCGGCGCACTGGAACACCGAGCCCGGGAGGGACAGCGCATGGCACGAGTACGGATGAAGGTCGACGGAGTCACCTACGAGGACGAGGTCGAGCCCCGCCTGCTGCTGACCCATCACCTGCGCGACGGGTTGGGACTGGTGGGCACGCCCATCGGCTGCGACACGTCCAGCTGCGGGGCGTGCACCCTGCACCTCGACGGCGAGAGCGTGAAGAGCTGCGCGATCCTCGCGATCCAGGCCGACGGGGCCGAGATCACCACCATCCAGGGGCTCGCCGGCGACCAGAGCGGCTCCGGCGAGTGGCACCCCGTCCAGAAGGCGTTCAAGGAGCACCACGGCCTGCAGTGCGGCTACTGCACCCCTGGGATGATCATGGCTGCCGTCGACCTTTTGAAGAACAACCCGAGCCCGTCGGAGGACGAGGTCCGGCACGGCATCGAGGGCAACCTGTGCCGGTGCACCGGCTACCAGAACATCGTCAAGGCGGTGCTGTCGGCCGCCGCGGAGATGCGCGGTGAAGGTGCCATCGCCGGTTCGTTCCAGGACGCCAAGACGGAGGTCCCCGCATGACCGACCAGCTGGACGCAGGCTTCGTGGCCGAGCAGGTCGCCGAGCACCCGGACGCCCTGTCGTCGCCCTACGGTGGCGGCGAGCTCGGGCGGGGGCGTCGCCGCAAGGAGGACGCCAAGCTCATCACCGGCCAGACCAACTGGACCGACAACATCACGCTCCCGGGTCTGCTGCACATGACCGTGCTGCGCAGCCCCATGGCGCACGCCAGGATCACCTCGGTCGACGTGTCCGCCGCCCTCGAGATGCCCGGCGTCGTCGCGGCCTACAGCGGCAGCGACCTGGCCGACGTCATGGGCGCCTCGATGCCCTGCGCGTGGCCGGTCACGCCCGACATGGTCTCCCCGGTGCACACCCCGCTGGCCACCGACGAGGTGCGCTACGTCGGTGACGGCGTCGCCGTCGTCATCGCCCGCGACCGCTACGCCGCCGCCGACGCCCTCGAGGCGATCGCGGTCGAGTACGACCAGCTGCCGGCGGTCGTCGACATGGAGGTTGCGCTCGCCGGGGGGTCGCCCCTGGTGCACAGCGACAAGGGCACCAACAAGTGCTTCCTGTTCGACTTCCCGGGCGCCGGCGCCGACTACGCCGAGACGGTCGCGGCGGCGGGCGAGGACGCCGTCGTGGTGCGTCGCCGGTTCCGCCAGCAGCGCCTCATCCCCACCCCGATGGAGCCGCGCGCCGTCGTGGTGGCGCCGATCGCGGCGGCCGACGAGTTCACGCTCTACTCCGCCACCCAGATCCCGCATGTGCTGCGGGTCATGCTCGCCATCACCACCGGGATCCCCGAGCACAAGCTGCGCGTGGTCGCCCCGGACGTCGGCGGCGGCTTCGGCGCGAAGCTCAACGTCTACGCCGAGGAGATCCTCGCCCTCGTCGTGGCCCGCAAGCTCGGCCGGCCGATCAAGTGGACCGAGTCGCGCAGCGAGAACTACCAGGCCACGACGCACGGCCGTGACCAGATCCAGGACATCGAGATCGCCGCCAGGAAGGACGGCACGCTGCTCGGCCTCAAGGTCGAGCTGCTCGCCGACATGGGCGCCTACCTGCAGCTCATCACCCCGGGCGTACCGGTCCTCGGGGCCTTCATGTTCCCGGCGATCTACAAGATGCCCTCCTACCACTTCACCTGCACCGGCGTGTTCACCACCAAGACACCGACCGACGCCTACCGCGGCGCCGGCCGGCCGGAGGCGACGTACGGCATCGAGCGGATCATGGACGAGCTCGCGGCCGAGCTCGGCCGCGACCCGATGGAGCTGCGCCAGCAGAACTGGATCAAGCACGAGGAGTTCCCCTACGAGATGGTGGCGGGCCTCACCTACGACAGCGGCAACTACGAGGCGGCTACCGAGAAGGCCGAGCAGCTGTTTGACATGACCGGCCTCAAGGCCGAGCGCGACCGGCGCCGGCAGAGCAAGGACCCGGTCCAGCTCGGCATCGGCATCTCCACGTTCACCGAGATGTGCGGTCTGGCACCCTCCCGGGTGCTCGGGTCGCTGTCGTACGGCGCCGGCGGCTGGGAGTCCGCCTCGGTCCGCATGCTGCCCACCGGCAAGGTCGAGGTCGTGTCCGGAGCCACACCCCACGGACAGGGCCACCACACCGCCTGGAGTCAGATCGTGGCGGACTCGCTCGGCGTGCCCTTCGAGGACGTCGAGCTCGTCGCCGGCGACACCAAGTCCAGCTCGAAGGGCATGGACACCTACGGCTCCCGCTCGCTGGTCGTCGGCGGCGTCGCGGTCCACAAGGCCACCGGCAAGGTCATCGAGAAGGCCAAGCGGATCGCTGCGCACCTGCTCGAGGCCGCGGAGGACGACGTCGACTTCGCCGGCGGGAAGTTCTCCGTGAAGGGTTCGCCCGAGGCCAGCCTGACGATCCAGGAGGTGGCGCTGGCGACGTTCGCGGCGCACAACCTGCCCGAGGGCATGGAGCCGACGCTGGACAGCGACTACGTCTACGACCCGGAGAACTTCTCCTACCCGCACGGCACCCACCTGTGCGCGGTGGAGATCGACACCGAGACCGGGTTCACCAAGATCCGCAAGTACGTCTGCGTCGACGACGTCGGTAAGATCGTCAACCCGGTCATCGTGGAGGGCCAGATCCACGGCGGCCTGGCGCAGGGCATCGCCCAGGCGCTCTACGAGGAGGCCGTCTACGACGCCGACGGCAACCTGACGACCGGCTCCATGGTCGACTACCTGGTCCCGGCCGCGCCGGACCTGCCGCACTTCACCACCGGGCGCACCGAGACCCCGGCGACGAGCAACCCGCTCGGCGTCAAGGGGGTCGGCGAGGCCGGCACGATCGCCTCGACCCCGGCCGTCATCAACGCCGTCGTCGACGCGCTCCGGCAGTACGGCGTCAACGACATCACCATGCCGGCGACGCCCGAGCGGGTGTGGCGGGCGATCCACTCCGGCGACGGCGACGCCGACCGCGCCGCCGCCGGCACCGTCGCCTACGGCGGCACGTCCACCAGCAGCACCGCCGGTGCCGCCTCCGCCGAGGGAGACACCCTGTGATCCCCGCACAGTTCGACTACGTGGCCCCGGAGTCCGTCGCGGACGCCGTCGCCGCCCTGGCCGCCGACGAGGACTCCAAGGTCCTCGCCGGCGGGCAGAGCCTGATCCCGGTGCTCCGGCTGCGGCTGTCCTACCCGACGCTGCTCGTCGACCTGCGCAAGATTCAGGAGCTGCGCGGCGTCCGCGAGGACGGTGACAGCCTGGTGATCGGGGCGATGACCCGGCACAGCGACGTCATCACCGACCCCCTGGTGCGCCAGCACGCCGCGCTCGTGGCCGAGGCCACCGAGACCGTGGCCGACCCGGCGGTGCGGCACCGCGGCACGTTCGGCGGCGCGCTGGCGCACGCCGACCCGGCGGGTGACCTCGCCGCCGTGGCGGTCGCGCTCGACGCCCAGCTGGTCGCCGAGGGCCCGGGCGGCCGGCGCTCCATCGCCGCGTCCGAGTTCTTCCTGGACTACCTGCAGACGGCCCTGTCGCCCGACGAGCTGCTCGTGGAGGTGCGCATCCCCAAGCTGGCGGGTGCGTGGGGCGTGCGCTACGAGAAGTTCAACCGGGTGGCGCAGGCGTGGGCGATCGTCGGTGCGGCCGTCGCGGTGCGCCGCGACAACGGATCGGTCGCCGAGGCGCGCGTCGGGCTGACGAACATGGGGTCCACGCCCGTGCGGGCGACCGCGGTCGAGCAGGCCCTGCGCGGCGCCCCGGCCGAGGCCGGCGCGATCGCGGAGGCGGCGGCCCACGCCGCCGACGGCACCACGCCGCCCGAGGATCTAGGGGGCAGGGCCGATTACCGCCGGCACCTCGCGCAGGTGCTGACCCGCCGGGCCCTCACCGCGGCAGCCGGGCTGTCGCCTGGTGCCTGACTCCGCCAGGACGGCCGAGGTGCGGCGGGGCCTGCTTCCCGCAGGGGTGGCAGGGCCCGCCGACCTCGCCCGGTTGCTCGGCGAGGTGGGTTACCTCGCCGACCAGGGCGTCGCCACCGCGGCCTACCTGGCGCTGGCCCTCCCGCGGCCGCTGCTGCTCGAGGGCGAGGCCGGCACCGGCAAGACCTCGCTCGCGCACGCGCTGTCCCAGGTGCTCGGTGCCGAGCTGCTGCGCCTGCAGTGCTACGAGGGCATCGACGCCTCCCAGGCGCTGTACGACTGGGACTTCCCCCGGCAGCTGCTGCACCTGCGCGCGGCAGAGGCGGCCGGCAACGCCGATGCCGACCGGCTCGAGGCCGAGGTCTACAGCCGCCGGTTCCTGCTCGCCCGTCCGCTGCTGGCGGCGCTCGAGACGACCCCGAGCGTGCTGCTCGTCGACGAGGTCGACCGGGCCGACGACGAGTTCGAGGCGTTCCTGCTCGAGGTGCTGTCGGACTACACCGTCAGCGTCCCCGAGCTCGGGACGATCCGCGCCGACGTGCCGCCGGTCGTCATCGTCACGTCCAACCGCACCCGCGAGGTCCACGACGCCCTCAAGCGGCGCTGCCTCTACCACTGGGTGGAGCACCCGTCCTTCGAGCGCGAGGTCGCCATCGTCCGGCGCCGGGTGCCGGCGGCCTCGGCGTCGCTGGCCGGGCAGGTGGCGAGCGCCTCGCAGGCGCTGCGCCGCGCCGACCTGCTCAAGCCGCCCGGCGTCGCCGAGACCATCGACTGGGCGCTGGCGCTGGTGGCGCTCGGCGCCGACCGGCTCGACGCCGACACCGCCACCGCCACGCTCGGTGCGGTCCTCAAGTACCGCGAGGACCAGGAGCGCGCCGCCAAGCTCGACGTCGGCGAGATGGTCCGTGCCGTCCTTGGTTGAGTCACCGTCCTCGCCCGAGGCACCGGACCTGCTCGGCGCACCCCCGTACGACGCCGTCGACAGCCTGGTCGGGCTGGCCCGCACCCTGCGGGCGGCGGGGGTGGCGTCGTCGCCGGAACGCGTACAGGCGGCGGTGCAGGCGATGGCCGCGCTCGACCCCGCGCGGCACGACGACGTCTACTGGGCGGGCCGGCTGACGCTGTGCGGCAGCGAGGAGGACCTCGCCCGCTACGACGCGGTCTTCGCGGCCTACTTCGGCGACCGGCCCGGCACGATCGTCCGGCGCCAGCGGCTGGCCAAGCCGGCGCTGCGGGTCGTCGCCGACGGCGGCGTCACGCCGCCGGACAGCGACGGTGACGGCGAGGAGCTGAGCGGGGTGGCGGCCGCGAGCAGCGTGGAGCAGCTGCGGCACCGCGACGTCTCCCGCCTCACCGCCGCCGAGCGGGCCGAGCTGCACCGGCTGCTGGGCCTGCTGCGCCTGCCCGGGGAGGTGCGGCACACCCGCCGCAAGCGGCCCGCGGCCCGCGGCGCCGTCGACCCGGACCGCACGTTGCGGGCATGGTTGCGGGCCGGCGGCGAGCCGGCCCAGCTGCGCCGCCACCGGGCCGGCACGCGGGCCCGCCGGGTGGTCCTGCTGGTCGACGTGAGCGGCTCGATGGACTCCTACGCCGACGCCCTGCTGCGCTTCGCGCACGCGGCGGCGCGCCGGGGGCGCGCGCAGACCGAGGTGTTCGTCCTCGGCACCCGGCTGTCCCGGGTGACCCGCGAGATGGCGCACCGCGACCCGGACGTGGCCCTCGGGCTGGTCAACGAGGTCTCCCCGGACGCCGGCGGCGGCACCCGGCTCGGGGTCCTGCTCAAGGAGTTCCTCGACCGGTGGGGCCAGCGCGGCACAGCCCGCGGCGCGGTCGTGGTCATCCTGTCCGACGGCTGGGAGCGCGACGACCCGGCGCTACTCGGCGAACAGGTCGCCCGGCTGGCCCGGCTCGCGCACCGGGTGGTGTGGGCCAACCCGCGCAAGGCGGCGCCCGGGTTCGCCCCGGTGGCCGGAGGGATGGCCGCGGCCCTGCCGCACGTTGACGACTTCGTCGAGGGTCACAGCCTCGCGGCCTACGAGCACCTCGCCGCGGTCGTGCTGGGCCGCCAGCGGGCCGCGGGCCCGACGAGGGGAGCCGTCCGTGCGTGACGTCGCCGAGCAGCTGCAGGCCTGGCTGGCCACCGGACAGAGATTCGGGCTGGCCACCGTGGTCGGGGTCAGCGGCAGCTCGCCGCGGCCGCCGGGCGCGGCGATGGCCGTCGACACCGCCGGCGAGGCGGTCGGCAGCGTCAGCGGCGGCTGCGTCGAGGGCGCGCTGTACGAGCTCGCCGGGCAGGTGCTCACCGACGACGCCGCGGTCGTGGAGACCTACGGCATCAGCGACGAGACGGCGTTCTCGGTGGGGCTCACCTGCGGCGGGATCCTCGACGTGCTCGTCCAGCCGGTCGGCGAGGCGCAGCGGGACGTCCTGCGCGGCGTCCTCGACCGGGTGCAGGCCAACGAGCCGGTGGCGCTGGCCACCGTGGTGGGCGGCCCGGCGCCGCTCGGCGCGCTGCTGGCCGTCACCCCCGAGCAGGCCGCCGGCACGCTCGGCACGGAAGGCCTCGACGTCGCGGTCACCGACGACGCCCGCGGGATGCTCGCGCAGGGCCAGACCGGCACCCGGCACTACGGACCGCGGGGCGAGCGCCGGGTCGACGACGTCGCGGTGTTCGTGCAGGCCTTCACCCCGCCGCCCCGGATGCTCGTGTTCGGCGCGACCGACTTCGCCGGCGCCGTCGCGCGCGCCGGGGTCTTCCTGGGCTACCGGGTCACGGTCTGCGACGCCCGGCCGGTTTTCGCGACGGCCCGCCGCTTCCCGGAGGCCCACGAGGTGGTGTGCGACTGGCCGCACCGCTACCTCACCGCCGAGCTCGAGGCGGGCCGGGTCGACCAGCGGTCGGCGCTGTGCGTGCTCACCCACGACCCGAAGTTCGACGTACCGCTGCTGGAGGTGGCCCTGCGCTCGCCCGCCGGCTACATCGGGGCCATGGGCAGCCGCCGCACCCACGACGACCGGCTCGCCAAGCTGCGCGAGACGGGCGTGCCGGACCACGACCTGGCCCGGCTGCACTCGCCGATCGGGCTCGACCTCGGCGCCCGCACCCCGGAGGAGACCGCGGTGTCGATCGCCGCGGAGATCGTGCGCGACCGCTGGGGCGGCAGCGGCCGCCCGCTCGGCGAGACCGAGGGGACCATCCACCACGGGACCGGCCACGACGGCCTGTCCGTCGCCCAGGTGGCGGCGACGTGAGCTCGGTGCGCGCCGACCTCACCGCGGCGCACCGGTGAGCGTCGCGGGGCTGTTGCTCGCCGCCGGGTCGGGCTCGCGCTACGGCGGCCCGAAGGCTCTCGTCGAGCTCGACGGGGAGCTGCTCGTGCACCGGGCGGCCCGCGTCCTGCGCGACGGCGGCTGCGACCCGGTCGTGCTCGTCGTCGGCGCCCAGGCCGCCCGGGTGCGCGCGGTGGCCGACCTGCCCGACGTCGTCGTCGCCGCCGACTGGAGCACCGGTATGGGTGCCTCCCTGCGGGCCGGGCTCGCCGGCCTACCCGCCACGGCGCTGGCTTGCGTCATCGCCCTCGTCGACCAGCCGCTGGTGGGCAGCGTGGCCGTCGACCGGCTCCGGCAGGCCTGGGCCGGCGGCGCCGTCGCGGCGGTCGCCACCTACGGTGGGGCTCCCCGCAACCCGGTGCTGCTCGACCGGACGGTGTGGTCGGAGGTCGCCGCGCTGGCCGAGGGCGACGCCGGCGCCCGTACCTGGCTGCGCGCCCACCCCGACCGGGTCACCGCTGTGCCCTGCGACGACACCGGCTCGCCGTACGACGTCGACACCCCCGCGGACCTGGCCGCCCTACGTCCGCCAGCAACCTCCCGTCATCCTCAGGAAAAGGTGCAGACCGTATGAAGCTCGAGAACCGCTTCACCGTCCCGGTGCCCCGTGACGAGGCCTGGAAGGTGCTGCTCGACGTCGAGCGGATCGCCCCCTGCCTGCCGGGCGCCAAGGTGCTCAGCCGCGACGGCGACAGCTTCACCGGCCAGGTCAAGGTCAAGCTGGGCCCGATCAACCTGACCTACGGCGGCGAGGCGCAGTTCGTGCAGCTCGACGAGGCCGCCGGCGTGGCCGTCATCGACGCCAGCGGCAAGGAGACCCGCGGCACCGGCACCGCCAAGGCGACCATCACCTGCCGGCTGGTGGACAAGGGCAGCAGCACCGACATCGAGGTCGACACCGATCTGGCGATCACCGGCAAGCCGGCGCAGTTCGGCCGCGGGGTGCTCGCCGACGTCAGCGCCAAGCTCGTCGACCAGTTCGCGGCCTGCCTGTCCGAGGAGATCCAGGAGGGCACCCCGACGCAGCCCGCCGCTGGCGCCGACCCTGCTGCTGGGCTGTCGGCGGGCCCAGGGATCGTCGGCACCGACCCGGCCACCGGGCTGCGGGTCGGGCCGGGCGTCGCCGCCGACGCCGGAACGGGCAGCGAGCTCCCGGTCGGCCCGCCCCCCACCAGCGGCATCGACATCGCGATCGAGCAGGCCGTCGCCCACGGTTCCCCGGACGCGCCCGCGGTCAACGGCGCCGGCCCCGGCGCTGCGGCTGGCCCGGCCGCCGCCCCTGCCGCTGCCGGCGCTCCTGCCGCTGCCGCTTCTCCGGCCGCGCAGGCTGGCAGCACCGCTCCTGCCGGTGCGCCTGCTTCTGCCGCCGCCGCTCCCGCTGGCGCGGCCGCTGGGACGGCCCGACCGGCGCCCCGCCCCCCGCGGCAGCAGGCGGAGGCCATCGACCTGCTCGGAACCGCGGGCATGCCCGTCGCGAAGCGGCTTGCTCCCGCTCTGGCGGTGCTCGCCGTCCTCGCGCTGATCGTGCGGGCCCTGCGCCGGTAGCGAGCCCGACGCAGACTGGTCCGGTGACCGCCACGACCGCCACGACCGCCACGACCGCCACCGCCATGGACCGCGCCGCCACGCCCCGTTCCCTCGCCGCCGGATCCGTGCCGCTGCCGGCTGCCCGCGGTCCGCTGTCGGAGGCCCTGCTGGCCGTGCTCACAGGTGCGGCGGACACGCTGCCGCAGACGGTCGGCGAGCCGGACCCGTACGGCGAGGACCTGCAGCTGGCGCTGCACCTGGCGTACGAGCTGCACTACCGCCCCCTGCCCGGGGTCGACTCGGAGCTGGAGTGGGACCCGGAGGTGCTGCGGTTCCGGCGGCTGCTGGAGCGGGTCTTCCTCGCCGCGCTGCGCGGCGACGTGCTTGGGGGCGACGACGTCGACGCCGTCCTCGAGCCGCTGCTGCTCGAGCCGGTCGACGGCACCGGGCCGTCGTGGCACCTGTGGCGGGCGGGGGAGCGGGGGCAACTTCGCGAGTACGTCGCCCACCGCTCCGTCTACCACCTCAAGGAGGGCGACCCGCAGTCGTGGGTCGTGCCGCGGCTGTCGGGCCAGGCCAAGGCGACGCTTGTCAGCGTGCAGCACGACGAGTACGGGGCGGGGCGCGCCGAGCGCATGCATGCCCAGCTGTTCGCCGAGATGATGGTCGAGCTCGACCTCGACCCGGCGTACGGCCGTTACGTCGACGCCGCCCCCGCCGTCACCCTCGCCCCGGTCAACCTCATGTCGATGGCCGGGCTGCACCGCACGCTGCTCGGCGTCGCCGTCGGCCAGTTCGTGATGATCGAGGTGACGAGCTCGCCGGGCTCCCGGCGGCTGTCGGCGGCGTTCGCCCGGCTGTCCGAGGGAACCGCAGGCCGGCGCTTCTACGACGAGCACGTCGAGGCCGACGCGGTGCACGAGCAGCTGCTGCGGCGCGGGCTGCGTGACCTGCTTGCCGCCGAGCCCGGTGCCGCGGCCGGCGTCGTCCTCGGCGTGCAGGCCGGGCTGCTGCTCGAGGAGCGGTTCGGCGCGCACCTGCTCGCCAGCTGGGCCACCGGGAGCTCGTCGCTGCTCGCCGGGGGTTAGCCCTCGCGGGTGCGGTCGCGGTGGCTGGTGTCGCAGAACGGCTGACGGCGGCTGCGCCGGCACACGCACAGCGCCACGACCGGCCGGTCCGAGCGGACCACCGTCCCGTCCGGCATCTCCACCTCGACCGGCCCCTCGACGAGCATGGGCCCGCCGGGCACCGGGGTGACTCGCCGCGCGCCGCTCATGCCGCGCCCAGTCGGCGCGCAGCGTCCCGGGTGCTCTCGAAGGCCAGCTCGGGGAGGTCGTCGAGGGCGAAGAAGCCCGCGTCCAGCGCGTCGTCGGCGGCGGCGAGCACCCCGCCGGTCAGCCGGGCCAGGAAGGCGAGAAAGAACGACGCGCCGCCGCCCCCGGGGTAGACGTCGACGACCGCCCCGCAGACCACCTCGAGACCGGTCTCCTCGCGTACCTCCCGGGCGGCCGCCGCCCGTGGGTCCTCGTCCGCGTCGACGTAGCCCGCGGGCAGCGCCCACCGGCCCTTGCCCGGCGGGATCGCCCGCTGCACGAGCAGCAGCCGCCCGGCGCCGTCGCACACCAGCGCGCCGACGCCGACCTTCGGGTCGAGGTGGTGGCGGCGGCCGCAGGCGCTGCACCGGGCGACCGGCCGCCCCCCCACCGTGACGTGCATCCGGCCGCCGCAGGACAGGCAGAAGCGGACGTCCTCGGGGCGCAGCACCCGGCCACCGTACGCAGGACCGGGTCGGAAAGGTTAGCCTGCACGCACTGAGCCGACCGGAGGAACACAGCCGTGAGCACCGAGGACATCGCCGCAGGCCGGGAACGGTGGCAGCGCCGCTACGACGCGGCCGCCAAGCGCGACGCCGACTTCACCACCCTGTCCGGCGAGCAGGTGGACCCGCTCTACGCGCCGCGCGAGGGCGAGACCTACGACGGCTTCGAGCGGATCGGCTGGCCGGGGGAGTTCCCGTTCACCCGCGGGCTGCACCCGACCGGCAACCGCGGCCGGATGTGGACGATCCGGCAGTTCGCCGGCTTCGGCAACGCGCAGCAGACCAACGAGCGCTACAAGCTGATCCTCGCCGCGGGCGGTGGCGGCCTGTCGGTGGCCTTCGACATGCCGACCCTGATGGGCCGCGACAGCGACGAGCCGCGCTCGCTCGGCGAGGTCGGGCACTGCGGCGTGGCGATCGACAGCGCCATCGACATGGAGGAGCTGTTCGCCGGGATCGACCTCGGCGCCGTCACCACGTCGATGACGATCAGCGGCCCGGCCGTGCCGGTCTTCTGCATGTACGTCGTGGCCGCCGAGCGCGCCGGCGTCGACCCGGCCGTCCTCAACGGCACGCTGCAGACCGACATCTTCAAGGAGTACATCGCCCAGAAGGAGTGGCTGTTCGGCCCGGAGCCGCACCTGCGCCTCATCGGCGACCTCATGGAGCATTGCGTCGCGCACATCCCGGCCTACAAGCCGCTGTCGGTGTCCGGCTACCACATCCGCGAGGCCGGTTCGACGGCCGCGCAGGAGCTGGCGTTCACCCTCGCGGACGGCTTCGGCTACGTCGAGCTGGGCCTGTCCCGCGGGCTCGATGTCGACGTCTTCGCCCCCGGCCTGTCGTTCTTCTTCGACGCCCACATCGACTTCTTCGAGGAGATCGCCAAGTTCCGGGCAGCGAGGCGGATCTGGGCGCGTTGGCTGCGCGACGTCTACGGCGCGAAGACCGCCAAGGCGCAGTCGCTGCGCTTCCACACCCAGACCGCGGGGGTGTCGCTGACCGCGCAGCAGCCGGACAACAACGTCGTACGCACCGCCGTGGAGGCGCTGGCCGCGGTCCTCGGCGGCACGAACAGCCTGCACACCAACGCCCTCGACGAGGTGCTGGCCCTGCCCAGCCAGAAGGCGGCACAGATCGCGCTGCGTACGCAGCAGGTGATCGGGGACGAGACCGGCGTCGCCAACGTCACCGACCCGCTGGGCGGCTCCTGGTACGTCGAGCAGCTCACCGACGCGATGGAGGCGCAGGCCGAGGCGATCTTCACCAAGATCCGCGAGATGGGCACCGACGGGACGATGACCAGCGGCATCCTGCGCGGCATCGAGGACGGCTGGTTCATGGCGGAGATCGCCGAGGCGGCGTTCCAGTACCAGGTCGCGGTGGAGAAGGGCGACAAGAAGGTCGTCGGCGTCAACGTGCACACCGGCGACGTCGACGCGCCCCTGGAGATCCTGCGGGTCAGCCACGAGGTCGAGCGCGAGCAGGTCCGGGTGCTCGCCGACCGCAAAGCCGGCCGGGACGACGCGCGCGTCCAGGCGGCGCTGGCCGCGCTGGTCGAGACGGCCCGCGGGGAGGGCAACACCGTCCCGCCGATGCTCGAGGCCTGCCGTGCGGAGGCCACTCTCGGCGAGATCTGCGGCGCCCTGCGCGAGCTGTGGGGCAGCTACACCGAGCCGCCGCGCTTCTGAACCGCGGGAAGCGCTCGCCTCCCGGTGGGGTTGGATGGGGCATGCGTATGAGGCCCACGGACATCAACATCGCCGGCGCCGTCGACCTGTCGGCGCTGCGCGCGCCCGCGGCACCCGCCGGATCAGGGCCCGCTCCCGGCGGGCTCCCCGGTGCCGCTCCGGCTCCCGGCGGCCCCCACGTCCTGGACGTCACGGAGGCGACCTTCGAGGAGCAGGTGCTCCGGCGGTCGATGACGGTGCCGGTGCTCATCGACTTCTGGGCGTCGTGGTGCGGCCCGTGCAAGCAGCTGTCCCCGGTGCTGGAGCGGCTCGCCGAGCAGGACGGCGGCGCCTGGGTGCTCGCGAAGATCGACGTGGACGCCAACCAGACGCTGTCGACCCAGCTCGGCATCCAGAGCATCCCCACGGTGCTGCTCGCCCTGGGCGGACGGCTCGTGCAGGGGTTCACCGGCGCCCTGCCCGAGCGCGACGTCCGCTCCTTCCTCGACCAGGTGCTCGCGGCGGCGAAGCAGGCCGGGCTGCCCGGCGGGGGGGCACCAGTCGACGACGACGGCGACCTCGACGGCCCGGCCCCGGAGCCGGAGATCCTCGCCGCGGAGGAGGCGCTGGAGCGCGGCGACTGGGACGCGGCGGTGTCGGCGTACGACGCGCTGCTCGCCCGTGACCCGAAGAACGAGTTCGCGCAGGCCGGCCGGGCGTCGGTGGCGCTGTTCCGACGCACTGACGGCGCCGACCCGGAGACAGTGCTGCGGGCCGCGCAGGCCGCGCCCGACGACGTCGACGCCCAGCTCGCGGCGGCCGACCTCGAGGTCCTCGCCGACCGGGTGGAGGAGGCCGTCAACCGGCTCCTCACCCAGGTGCGGCGCACGGCCGGGGACGAGCGCGACCGGGTGCGCAACCGGCTGATCGAGCTGTTCGCCGTGCTAGACCCGGCGGACCCGCGGGTGGTGGCAGGGCGGCGGGCGCTGGCGAACGCGCTGTTCTGACCCCACGATCGGGGAGCCACTGACGCCGCAGCGCGCTCGTCGAACCCCTGCGACACCGAGGAAACCCATGAGATGCTGAGAGGCCGACCCCGTCCGGGAACGTCCACACATCAGGGCCTGAGCCGGCGGACTCTCGAGAACGACTCGAACCGAACGCTGGGGAGGAACCGGGCAGATGCGTCTGGGACGGCAGCTGGCCGCCCTGGTGTTGCTGACGACCCTCTTCGACGGGCTGATGCTGACCACCCACGCAGCGCAGAACTGGGGGGCGTCGGCGGGCCTGCGGCTACGAGGCGCTGACCTGTCCTTCACCCTGCAGGGGGAGAGGGCCGGCATCGTCACCTACGACGCGGGCGCCGCGGCGCCGCCCGAGCGGGTTCTCGCTGCACATGGGGCGAACGTCGTCAGGCTCCGGGTCTGGGTAAACCCTCCCGACGGCTACAGCGATGAGGCGTCGCTGCTTGCCCTCGCGCGCAGGGCCAAGGAGGCCGGCCTGCAGATCGTGGTCGACCTGCACTACTCCGACTTCTGGGCCGATCACCGCAGTCAACCTGTCCCTGCGGCGTGGGCAGGTCAGGACCTGACCACTCTGGCGGCAAGCGTGCAGCGGTACACGCACCGGGTCGTCGCCGCTCTGTCCGCCCAGGGCACTCCTCCGGCGGTGGTCCAGATCGGGAACGAGGTGACCAGCGGCCTGCTCTAGCCGGTGGGCAAGGTCTACCGAGACGACGGTGAACACTGGTCGGAATTCGCGACGCTGCTCAACGCGGGTATCGCCGGCGCCCGTGACGGTGCCCCGCCGGATCGGCAACCGAGCATAATGATCCACATCGATCGAGGTGGTGACCGCTGGGGCGCTCGCTACTTCATGGACCACCTCCTCGCCCAGGATGTGCAGTTCGACATCATCGGCTTGTCCTACTACCCCTTCTGGCACGGCCCGCTCGCCGATCTTCGGCTCACGCTCACCGACCTCGCGACGCGCTACGGCAAGGACATCCTGATTGCCGAGACGTCGTACCCGTGGACACTCGCGAACGGGGACAGGCTGGACAACTTCGTGACGTCCGCGGAGCAGCTCCCCGAGGCGGAGCGGTTCCCGCCCACGCCGGAGGGGCAGGCCGCGTATTTCGAGGCCCTGCGCTCGCTCCTGCTGCAGGTGCCGAAAGAACACGGGATCGGCTACCTGGCCTGGGAGCCGGCCTGGCTGCCCGGAGTGGGTTGGCGGACCGGTGCCGGGAACCAGTACGACAACCTCACCATGTTCGGGTGGGACGGCGTGGCCCTGCCGTCGGTACGTGCCTTCCGGGAGAAGGCCGCCTGACCCAGCGCCGGAGGGCGGGAGGCTGATCCGGGCCGTCGCCTCGACTGTTCACCCATCCGGGTCATCTTTGCGGCGACCTCGCCGCCGAGAACGCTGTCATGGCGACGGCACGGACGCGCATGATGACCACCGGCATGGCGGCGCTGGCTGCTCTGGCCGCAGCGGCCACTCCGCTGCTGCCCGGCACGGCGAGCGCTGCTGTCGCGGCGCGCACCCTGTACGTCAGTGCGACGGGCAACGACGCGGCTGACGGGTTGTCGGCGGCGACGGCGTGGCGTTCGGTGGACCGGGTTACCCGGGAGGTGCTCGCCCCCGGTGACCGCGCGTTGTTCCAGGGCGGGGCGACCTTCACCGGGATGCTGTACCTGGACGCGGCGGATGCCGGTGACGCGAGCAGGCCGGTCATCATCGGGTCCTACGGCACCGGCCGGGCGACGCTGGCCTCGACGGGCAACAGCTCGATCTTCGTCTACGACACGGCCGGGCTGGAGGTCCGGAACCTGGTGGTCAAGGGGAACTCGGCTGCCTACCGGAGCAAGGGCGGGATCAGCTTCTACAACGACCTGTCCGGGGACCGCAAGCTCGGGCACCTGGTGGTCACCGGGGTCGACGTCAGCGGCTTCAAGAACGGCGTCGAGGTGGGTGGAGGCAGGGGGGCCAGCGGCTTTGCGGACGTGAGCATCTCGGCGGCCACGCTGCACGACAACATGGAGACCGGGTTCGCCACGTACGGGCCGGCGTTCAACGCGTCCGCCCCCACCTACGCCCACCAGGGGGTACGGGTTTCCGGGGTCGCGGCCTACCGCAACGTCGGCGACCCCACCAACACCTGGCGCAACACCGGCAGCGGCATCATCCTGGGCAGCGTCCGCGGTGGCACCATCCAGAGGTCCCGGGCGTACGAGAACGGCTCGGCGTGCACCGCTCCTGAGGGTCCCGTGGGAATCTGGGCGTACGACTCCGACCAGGTCCTCATCCAGCGCAACGTGTCGCACCACAACCGGACCGGCGGTCCTGCTGACGGCGACGGGTTCGACCTGGACCAGAACGTCAGCGGCTCGACGCTGCAGTACAACCTGTCCTACGGCAACGACGGCGCCGGCTACCTGGTCTACACCGGCAAGACGAATTCCGCGCACCGCGGCAACGTCGTCCGGTTCAACCTGAGCAGCAACGACGCGCGTAAGTCCGCCGCCTACGGCGGCATCACGGTGTGGGGCCAGATCCTGAACACCGAGGTCTACAACAACACGGTGGTCATGCAGCCGAACGCAAGCGGCCGCCCGGCCCCGCTCAAGCTCGACGGGGCGCTGTCCCAGGTGGCTGTGCGCAACAACATCTTCCTGTCCGACGGGGCCGGCCCGACGGTGCTGTCCCCCAACCTGGGGACGGGAAGCGTGGTCCTGCAGGGCAACGACTACGCCGCCACCTCCGCGACAGGCTGGCAGGTCCTGTGGGGCGGCAAGTCCTACACGTCACTGAGCTCCTGGCGTAGCGCCACGAAGCAGGAGTACGTCGGGAGCCAGGCCACCGGATCGGCGGCCGATCCCCAACTGGTGGACTTCCGCACTGCCCTGACCGTCACCGACCCCGCCGACACGGCAGGCGCCAAGGGCCTGTCACTGCAGACCACGTCCCCACTGCTCAGCTCAGGGCTCGACCTCAGCTCGCTGTTCGGTGTCAACGCGGGACCCGCGGACTACTTCCGCAACGCCGTGTCCGCTGGAAGTTCCAGTGACGTCGGGGCGCACCACCCCGCCATGTGAGCGAGTAGGGCGCACAGCACCGCGGACACCTGGCCGGCGCCGGGTGTCCGCGGGCATGCCAGGCCACCGTGGTTGGCGGCAGTCTGGTCCGGGCGTCAGCGCAGGGGGCGACCGAGTGCCCGTACCTGCCACCCGGCCTCGCGCCAGCGGTCGATGTCGAGAGCGTTGCGCCCGTCCAGAAGGCGAGCCTCGCGCACCAGGGGCACCAGTGCCGCCGGGTCGAGCTCGCGGTACTGGCGCCACTCGGTCAGGTGCAGCACGAGGTCGGCACCCTCGACCGCCTTGTCCACCTCGGTGGTGTAGTCCACCTCCGGGAGCACGGCACGGGCGTTCTCGATGGCCTCCGGGTCGTGGACGCGCACGTGCGCCCCTTCCAGCGCAAGTGCCCTCGCGACATCCAGCGGCGGCGAGTCGCGGATGTCGTCGCTGTCGGGCTTGAAGGCTGCGCCGAGGACAGCCATGCGCGCGCCGACGAACGACCCGCCCACGAGGATGCGGGCCATCTCGACGGTGCGCTGCCGCTGACGCAGGTTGATCTTGTCGATCTCCCGGAGGAACGTCACCGCCTGGTCGACCCCCAGCTCGTCGGCGCGCGCCATGAAGGCTCTGATGTCCTTGGGCAGGCAGCCCCCGCCGAATCCCAGGCCCGCGGACAGGAACCGCCGCCCGATCCGCTCGTCGTGGCCGATCGAGTCGGCCAGGGTGACCACGTCCCCCCCGGTACGCTCGCAGATCTCGGCCATGGCGTTGATGAACGAGATCTTCGTGGCCAGGAAGGCGTTGGCCGCCACCTTGACCAGCTCCGCCGTCACGAGGTCGGTCACGATGTACGGGGTGCCGGTCGCCAGCACCGCGGCGTAGACCTTTCGCAGCGTTGCGTCTGCCGCCGCCGAGGTCACCCCGACGACGAGCCGATCCGGCTCGAGGGTGTCCTTCACCGCGAAGCCCTCCCGGAGGAACTCAGGGTTCCAGGCGAGCTCGGCTGCCTCGGCGACCGGGGCGAGCTCTCGCAACCGGGCGGCCAGGCGCCCGGCGGTGCCGACCGGGACCGTGGACTTCCCGACGACCAGGCACGGCCGGTGAAGGTGCACGGCGAGGCCTTCGACGACCGCGTCGACGTAGCGCATGTCGGCGGCGTTCGACCCGGCGACCTGCGGGGTGCCGACGCACACGAAGTGCACGTCCCCGTGCTGGGCCGCTTCCTGCAGCGACGTGGTGAAGCGCAGCCGGCCGGAAGCCGTCCCTGCGGACAGCAGTTCCGGCAGTCCCGGCTCGAAGAACGGTGCCCGACCCTCGGCAAGCGCCTGGATCTTCGCCTCGTCGACGTCGACGCCGAGCACGTCGTGCCCTACCTCCGCCATGGCGGCGGCATGCACGGCACCGAGGTAGCCCGTGCCGATGACGGAGATTCGCATGATTGTTCTTTCGCTGGGAGTGGATAGGGGAGGGGTGGAACGACCGTCAGGCGTCGTAGCCGGAAGGGTTGAGCTGCTGGAACGTCCAGGCATCGCGGCACATCTGCGCCAGATCCCGGGTGGTTTGCCATCCCCACGCATCAGCGACCCGGCGCGGGTCGGCGACGAGAGCGGCCACGTCACCTGGACGGCGTTCACCGATGGTGAGCGGGATGTGGCGGCCGCTTGCCTCCTGGAAGGCGTGCGCGAGCTCGAGCACGGACGTGCCGACTCCGGTCCCGAGGTTGAGCGTGCGCAGCCCCGCCCGGTCGTCGATGCGCTCCAGGGCGACGCGGTGGCCGTCGGCGACGTCCAGCACGTGGATGTAGTCGCGCACACCCGTGCCGTCGTGAGTCGGGTAGTCGCCTCCGAAGACCTGCAGCTGGAGGAGGCGCCCGACGGCAACCTGGCTGAGATAGGGCATGATGTTGTTCGGGATGCCTCGCGGGTCCTCACCGAGCAGGCCGCTGGGGTGCGCGCCGACCGGGTTGAAGTACCGCAACGCGACGGCGTGCAGGTCGGGGTAGCGCACGCAGGAGTCGGCCAGGACCTGCTCACAGATGAGCTTGGAACGGGCGTACGGGTTCGTCGGCGACACCGGGTCGTCCTCGGTCAGCGGGGCCCCTTCGGCGTTGCCATAGACGGAGCACGACGACGAGAAGACGAACCTGCGCACGCCGTGGTCACGCATCACCCGCAGCAGGGTGACGGTGCCGCCGACGTTGATGTCGTAGTACTCCAGCGGCATGTCGACGGACTCACCGACGGCCTTCTTCGCCGCGAAGTGGATGACCGCGTCGATCCTGTGCCGGTTGAGCACCTCTGCTACCGCAGGGCCGTCGCGCACATCGGCCTCGTAGGCGGCCAGCAGGGGGCGCCCGGCGAGTTTCTGGACCCGCTCGAGGGCGACCGGGGAGCTGTTGGAGTAGTCGTCGATGACGACGACCTCGTAGCCGTGTTCGATCAGGTCGACGCAGGTGTGGCTGCCGATGAAGCCGGCGCCGCCGGTCACCAGGACGGTGGCGGCGTGCGGCACGTCGCCCTGGCTTGTCGGTCTGGCCATGACTGGTTCCTCCGTCGGACGGTGAGCTGATGGATGCCGCACCGCAGGGCAAGGGCGCGCGAGGCTAGGAGAACAGCGGCTTGACGTAGCCGGGGAACAGGGCGAGGGCGACGACCAGCGGCCCGCACGACACCAGGCTGAGTGCCAGGGGCATCGCGGCGGTCGCCCGCAGGCTCCTCAGCAGGCCCTCGGTCCGGTCCTGAACCGCCTCACGTGCGTGCAGTAGGGGGATGGCGATCGAGACGACCGCGTAAATCAGTCCCCCGAGGATGCAGAGGAAGACGTAGCCGTAGACCCGGGTGGTCAGCTCACCGATCACTGCGGCACTGGCCAGGACGAGAGTGATCACGGCGTACGGCGTGATCAGCCCGGCCGGCAGCGGCTCGAGGCCGTCCCGGCTCTTGGGGGTGACGCGGAAGCCGACCGGTCGCGGCCGGAGCTTCTGCACGGTGGCCGCGAGCACCCCGCGAGCGACGAGCGGCCAGCGGGCCAGGGAGTACAGCCAGTTCTCCCAGCTGACGACGGGCACCGCCTGCGGCCGGAGCAGGCCGCGCCGACGAACGAAGACCGTGATCACGACGAGCCACACCGTCACGGCCGACCAGCGGAGTACGAACTCGAAATAGTTCACGTTGACCCACGGAATGCCGGTCACCGCCGCGAGGGGGGGCAGTATCAGCCCCGCGGACGTCGTGATCGCGAGCATGGGGTAGTAGGACAGCGCGAACAGGAATCGCAGCCGCAGCTTCCACGGCAGGCGCCGGAGGTGGCTGGGGAACAGGTCGTAGAGCACCGTCACCAGGCTGCGTGACCACTGGAACTCCTGCGTCAGCATCGCCGCGAAGGTGTGCGGGCCCTCGCCGTGGGCCTCGGCCCGGTGTGCGAACGCGCCGTGCCACCCGGCGGAGTTGAGCAGGAACGAGGTCGAGAAGTCCTCGGCCAGCTCCGGTCCGATGCCACCGATGTCACGCAGCGCCCGGGTACGCACCGCGTAGTGGGAGCCGATGCACAGCGGAGCCAGACCCTTGCCGTGCCCCGTCTGGAAAGGCCCGTGGAAGGTGCCCTCGCGATGCATGCGACCCCGGGCCGACCAGGACTGCGCGGCGTTGGAGTCGCACATGCTGGGTGCCGCGACGTAGCCGACGGCTGGGTCGGCGAAGGGCCGCACCATCTCCGTCAGGTAGTCGGGCCCGGGCACGTGGTCGCAGTCCAGCTGGACGACGACGTCGTAGTCGCGGTAACCCCAGGTGTCGTAAAAAAAGGCGAGATTTCCCTCCTTGCAGCGCGTGCGCCGGGGCCAGTGTGGCTGGTGGTACGCGGCGACCCCGCGGCGCGTCGAGACCTTGACGCCGTGCTGACGGCACCACGTCAGGGTCTCCTCCGACGGATCCTCGTCGCAGAGCCACACGGCGTAGGACTGGGAGTAGCGCTGGTCGAGCATGGCTTGCAGCGTCGTACGGACCATGGGCCAGGGCTCGGACGGCGCCTTGGTCACCACGAAGGCGGCCCGGACCGACGGAACCGCCAGTTCTGGGTTGACTCCTCGCAGGCGGTTGACCGCGATGAGGAAGTAGCAGGGCAGGTAGGAGAGGTAGAACAGCAGCGTCGTGTTGATCAGAAGGCCGAACCACCCGACCCGGTGCTCGGGTTGTAGCCACCACGACCAGAACATGACGAAGCCGACAAGCCACCCGATCGTGAGTGCGCCGATGAACAGGCGGTCTCGGCGTCCGAGCAAGGACACGTACGTGTCGGGCCGAGTGGGTTTCGCCGGCGCCCGGGCGCCGGTGAGAATGGGCCCACTCGGCGTGGCGACGATGACGTTGCCTCGCACCTGCGTGAGGTCGATCACCTTGGCGTCGGTGCGCATCGTCGTCGGGTCCGGTAGCGGAACCAACGCTGGGTCGTTGCGGCTTGCTGCGCTCATGTCAGGCGTGCTCCATGGCCGCGGAGCGGCCGGGGTAGGTGGAGTGGTTGAAGCGGGCTCGCCCCCGGCCTCTCCTGGAGAGACCGGGGCAGGAGCGCGGCGTCAAGGGTGCGACCGGTTCGTCGCAATTCGTGTGATGCTCATGCGCTGCGGACCGCCGCCCCGGAAGTGAGGTCGATGAGCGAGGGCCCCTGGTATTGCGCGCCGGCGACGGCCTTCGCCGCCGCAAGTACCTCCAGAGGGCGGCTGCGGAACCATTCAAGAGTGCGGGCGATGCCGTCAGGCGCATCGATCTCCGGATGCCAGCCCAGCAGGTTCGCGGCTTGGGTGATGTCCGGTCGACGCCGGGTGGGATCGTCTTTCGGCAGCGGGTGGAACTCAATGGTCGACGTCGAGCCGGTGGCGTCGAGCACGATCTGCGCGAGCTCGAGCATCGTCCTTTCGACCGGATTCCCGAGGTTGATCGGACCCGACTCGCTGCAATCAAGCATGGCAACGACTCCGCGGACCAGGTCGTCCACGTAGCAGAAGCTGCGGGTCTGCATGCCGTCCCCGTAGATCGTCAGGGGATCCTGATTCAACGCCTGGGTGATGAAACTGGTCACTACACGGCCGTCTTCGGGGCGCATCCTGGGGCCGTACGTGTTGAAGATGCGCATGATGCCGACGTTGACGTCGCAGGTTCGCCGGTAGGCCATGGAGAGGGCCTCCGCGAAACGCTTGCTCTCGTCGTAGACACTGCGCGGGCCGACAGAGCTGACGTTGCCCCAGTAGTCCTCGGTCTGCGGATGCACGAGAGGGTCGCCGTAGACCTCGCTCGTGGAGGCGAGCACGAACCGCGCGTCGTTGTGGTGCGCGAGGCGCAGGGCGTTCTCGGTGCCTCGGCTGCCCACCGCGAGGGTCTCCAGCGGCAACCGATGGTAGTCCGGGGGAGAAGCGGGACTGGCCAGGTGGGCTACTGCATCCACCCGTCCGGATACGTCGAGGCTGCGGCTTACGTCAGCTTGGACGAACTCGAAGCGACGACTCCGCAGGAACGTCTCGACGTTACGACGCTGTCCCGTGCAGAGGTTGTCCACGCACACGACGTGGTCCCCTCGTCGAAGCAGGACATCGCACAGGTGCGAGCCGAGGAAACCGGCCCCGCCGGTCACGACAATACGCATGAAGTTCCCCCAGGTGGATAGGGCCGTCGCTCAGCGGTCTTCGAGGTGGTTTGCTCAAGCTGGTCAGCTGTCACGTTCTCAGCTTGCTGGAGCTGGGATATCGAGACGCGTCGGGGCAAGACAGGGCGGGCACGGACGAGGAGGTGGCAATGACGCGCGTTGCCATCAACTGATCCGGCGCCGTTCCGCAGAACTGACCTTGGTCGAGTGCTGGCAGCACGGCGACTAAGGAGTGCGGTAACAGGGGTGGACATGCAGCGAACGGTAGACCGCCCAGAGTTACCCTGTGTGACTTTGGTTACGCCAGAAGGGTGAATGACCGAGGGTGATCGAACGACTCCTCAGCGTGCTGACCGGGGTCCACGTTTACCGCAGAGTTCATCAGCGTGCCAGCCGCAAGAATGGTTCGGTTGTCGAAGCCAGAATCAAATCGTCCCCAAAGGACGCACATTCCCGGTGCGCAAGGAACGGGATCGGAAGCGCAGGCGCAGGCAGGCGCAGGCGTGCGGCTCGGCACGCGACCTTCTGGCCCGAGGCCTCGCGGCCTCTCCGCTGCCCCGAGGAGTGATCGGCCCTGTTCGCGGCCGCACACGTCGCCGCAGCCCGTGCTCAAGCGGAACCTGCAATCGATCTACGGACTGCCGGCCCACATGATGACCAGACCGAACGCCTTTGTTGACCGGCCTAGCTACTTCGACCTGAAGAAGTCGGAGCCGATCCCGTTGTGGGGCAGCGGTTTCGCTCGGCGTGCCGCCGGTCTTGAGCGTGTGGATGGCGGGATCATGCTGGTGTCGGTGATCGAGCGGAGCGCGGGGGCGGCGGGTGCTGCGGACACGAGCGGTGGATGTGAGCTTGTGGGAGGCGGTGTTGCCGCCGGAGGTGTTGCGGCTGCCGGCCGAGCTGGCCCGGGTCGATGCGCTGCTGGACGATCCGGTGTTCTTCGCGCCGTTCGTGCCGTTCTTTGACCCGCGGGTGGGCCGGCCGTCCACGCCGATGGAGGTCTACCTGCGGATGATGTTCCTGAAGTTCCGGTATCGGCTGGGGTACGAGAGCTTGTGCCGGGAGGTCGGTGACTCGATCACCTGGCGCAGGTTCTGCCGCATCCCGATCGATGGCAAGGTTCCGCACCCGACGACGTTGATGAAGCTCACCACCCGCTGCGGCACCGCGGCCGTCGACGGTTGCAACGAGGCGCTGCTGGCCAAGGCGGCCGAGGCCAAGCTGCTGCGCACCAACCGGCTGCGGGCCGACACCACGGTGGTCCCGGCCGACGTGGCCTACCCGACCGACTCCGGGCTGCTGGCCAAGGCGATCCGGCGGATCGCGGCCGGCGGCCGGCGGATCCAGGCTGCCGGTGGAGCAACCCGCACCTGGGTGCGGGACCGCAGCCGCGCCGCCGGCAGACGGGCGCATGGGATCGCCGGGAAGCGCGCGGATGCGCAGCGCCCAGGGCAAGGACGAAGCTCACGCGGTGGTGAAGCGGATCACCGGGGAGCTGGCCGACCTGGCGGAACGCGCCGCCAACGACGCCGATCGGCTGCTGAGCAACGCCTGGCGCGCGCTGCGCCGGGCGCAGGCCAAGGCCGAGGCGTTGGCCGCGGCCGGTGGACGTGATGCCGCCGCCGGTCGACGCCGCGGCCGGCTGCGGCGGGCGGTCAACGACCTGACCGCACTGTTGGCGGCGACCCGCCAGGTTGCGGCGCAGACCCGGCAGCGGGTCGCCGGTAGCACCCCGTCCGGGGCGACCCGCAGGGTCAGCCTGCACGAACGCGATGCCCGGCCGATCGCCAAGGGACGCCTGGGCAAGCCGGTGGAGTCGGCTACAAGGCGCAGGTCGTCGACAACGACGACGGGGTCGTGCTCGACCACAACCTGGAACAGGGCAACCCGCCGGACGCGCCGCAACTGGCCCCGGCGGTCGAGCGCGTCAAGCGCCGCACCGGACGCACACCCAGGACCGTGACTGCCGACCGGGGCTACGGCGAGAAGAGTGTCGAGGACGACCTGCGCGAGGCCGGGGTGCGCACCATCGTCATCCCCCGCAAGGGCAAACCGGGCAAGGCCCGGCAAGCCGAGGAACGAAGGCCCGCGTTCCGCAAGACGATCAAGTGGAGGACCGGCAGCGAGGGTCGGATCAGCAGCCTCAAGCGTGGCTACGGCTGGGACCGCACCCGCCTGGATGGCACCGACGGAGCCCGGATCTGGACGGGCCAGGCGGTCCTAGCCCACAACCTGGTCAAGATCGGGGCCCTGGCAGGGTAGTCGTGGGAAAAAGGAAGATCATTCGAACCGGGCCGCGGGTGCCCCCCGGCCTCGATCACCGGCCTGGGACTTCTTCAGGGGGAAGTAGCTAGTAGAGCGCCTGGTGTCCGCGTAGGCCCGCCCCAGGCTGTGGCTCGGGGAGCACCACCGCGCTTTCGCTTGGGCCAGGCGAGTCGCCGCACGGGCCTGGACGTGGCACTGGAAGCCGTACGGCGAACGCTGCGCGTCACGCTGCCCGAGGCGGCTCCTGGCTCCGGCGCCCTGCTGCTGGGCGACGTCCGGGGTGACCGCGGCGGCAGGGCCGGGCGTCACCTTCGCTGACGTCGGTTTGCTGGTCAGCCTGACATGAATGTCGCCGCGGATGCACTGCACTGAGCTGCACGTAGCTTGCTGAGGAGGCTTGAGCTGGCTGGCTCGACGGCTGGTCTGCGCCTGGCCACGAGGAGGCGCTCGAGCGCCGCGACTGGGACGGCGCCGTGGCGGCGTACGACGCCCTGCTCGCCCGTGACCCAAAGAACGAGTTCGTCCAGGCTGGCCGGGCGTCGGTGGCGCTGTTCCGCCGCACCGACGGCATTGGCTCGGAGACGGGGCGGCGGGTCGCCCAGGCCGCGCCCGACGACGACGCCCAGCTCGCGGTGGCCGACCTCGAGGTCCTTGCCGACCGGGTCGAGGAGGCCGTCACCCGGCTCATCGCCCAGGTGCGCGCACGTCCGGGGACGAGCGCGACCGCGTTCGCAACCAGCTGGTCGAGCTGTTCGCCGTGCTCGACCCGGCGGAACGCCGGGTCGCCGTGCGGCGGGCGCTGGCGAACACGTTGTTCTGACAGTCCTCCCGTTCACGGCTGCTAGGCAGGTGCAGGTCGTCGGTTCGGACGGTGCCAACTCGTCACTGTTGGTCCTTCTTGGGGACAGCACGTGAGTTTCGGCTCGTCAGGGTCCATGCTGAGGGGGTGAATGCCCCGGGAGCTGGCCAGTTGATGTTGCTGGTGTGGCTTTTCCTTAGCGTCCCGGTGAGCCTGGTTGCAGGGCGCCTGCTGGCGCGCAACGAGGCGCGCTACCCGCTGCTGCGCATCCCGAGGCAGGGCAGCGCCGAGCAGGGTGGGGCGGCCCCCTTGGTGCGGCACGCCCGCACTGTCAGGGCGTCGGGACGCAGAGCGCTGGCTGTCGGCGGCACCTGCGGGATCGTCGTCTTCAGCGCGGTGGGCAGCGCAGCGGCGCTCGGTACCCTGCCTGGCCCTGCCCAGGCAGCGACAGCGACCGCCATCGAGGCTCTCTCCCCGTTTACCGTGCCGCGTGGTGAGGGTAGGGCCCCGGCCCTGCCCCACGACACCTCCCGCCTTTTCGCCTCCGCCGAGCCCACCGCCGCCGTACCTGCCTTGTCGCGCGTTCCGGAAAGCCAGCCCTCCGCTGCGCCGGTGGCCGCACCGGTGCCGTCGGGCACGGCACCGCCCGTGCCCCGCGCCACCGCCCCAGCGCCGGTGGCTCCTTATCGGGAAGTGCCGGACCCCGAACCGACGACCCCTGAGGACGAACCCAGGGCAGCCGCAACACAACCGACCACGGATGCGTCTTCGCCGAGCGACAGACCGGGGCCCACCGGCACGGCGGGCCCAACTGAGCCACCCACCGCGAGCCCGGAGCCGACCGCGAGCCCGGAGCCGACCGCGAGCCCGGAGCCGACCGCGAGCCCGGAGCCGACCGCGAGCCCGGAGCCGACGGCGAGCCCGGAGCCGACGGCGAGCCCGGAGCCGACCGCGAGCCCGGAGCCGACCGCGAGCCCGGAGCCGACCGAACTTCGGGTCCGACCGGTCCCCCGGTTCGATCAACCGCGTTTCCGTTGACGGGCAGCGCGGCTACCCTTGACGGGCAGCGCGGCGGCCGTGGGGTCGCAGCTGGGGATAGTCCGTCCCAATGGCACGGTGACCCGACGCGCCGGCCGTCGGTTGGGCGGACCGGGACTAAGCAGGCGGGCGACCGGGCACGCTGTGCGCCTGCCCGGGGCAGCCGTAGCGCCCCCCAGGTCCACTTCCCCGGTCTGACCAGACGTGCCGAGCGGGTCAGGTGCACCAGGTCGCCTGTGGGCTGGTCGTTCCCACCTGTGCCCGTTGGCTTCTACAACCTCACCGGGCCTGTCACCCGGCACACGCCGCATCGAACGATCTTGCCGAGACCGCGTTGGGGGCCGTGTAGCCGGCCTGGGCGCCACCGTGCCCGCCTGTGCTGGCCGAGGTGCTGAAGACGACACGGTCTCTCGAGATCAAAGCCGAAGTGTTGATGATCTTTGACGAGCCGACGCGATGGAGGCGGCATCCCAATCTGGCCGTTGACAGTACGTCGGCTACTTCAGCGGGCGAAGATGTGGACGGGCTGGGTGGCCTGCACGTCGACCGAAGGGCAACTGACCACTCTGGTCTCCTAGCTTCACCTACAGCGAGCCGGGGTTGGCTCGTGGATCAACTAGGCAGACAGAACTTCACTTAGGGCCGTCCGTGCTCGGCGTTCAGAGCGACTAGAGAGGGGCGAGATGATCCAGACTCGGGTCGACCGTGCCCATCCTGCGAAGGGGCCTGCGCGCTCGCTTGGATGGGGCTCACCGTCGGTGCCAGGCCGGACTACGCTGCTGTCCCTTCCATCGCTTGTCGGCTCTGGGGAATCTGGTTGGCTGTTCCGGTGGGGCGCCGGCCCGTACCTCATGGCCTTGGACTCTTGTGTGTTCCTCGCAGCGGCGGTACTCGGCGGACACCTCGATACGGGGCACTTGATCACGTTCCCAATAATGATCGCAGTTTTCGCGGGCGCGGGGCTGTACCGACCGCGCCTGTCCCTCTCGCTGCTGAACGACTTGCCGCACCTGCTTCCGGCTCTAGCCGCGAGTCTGATGGCCGGGTTCACGGTGTTGTGGCTGCTTCCGGTCGCCGACTCCGGGACAGGATTGCTATCTCAAACAGTGCCTCTCTTGGTAGCGCTGCTGCTTTGCAGGGGAGCGGCGTACCGTGCGATACGCTTTGCGCGGGCGAGCGGTCGCATCCGCCATGTCACCCTCATACTGGGCGCAGGTCACGTCGGGATCAGCCTCACTCGAGCGCTCAAGGAGCACCCTGAGTACGGCATCGATGCCATCGGCTTCGTCGATTCGCATTCCCCGGTCCTAGCCGAGCCCGAGTTGCCTGCTCCGCTGCTGGGCGGGCATGAGCATCTCGCTGAGCTGATTTCCCACTACAGGGTGCGTAATGTCATGGTGGCCTTCGGAGCCACGCCGGAGAGGGAGCTCGTCGACATCCTGCGGACTTGTGACCGTCTAGATTGCGAGATCTTCCTTGTGCCCCGGCTCTTCGAGCTGCAGTTCGTCACACGCGACATGGATAGCGTCTGGGGAATGCCCCTCGTGCGCGTACGACGTGCTCCCTATCGAACCTTCTCTTGGCGAGTCAAGCGGATGTTTGACCTGGTGCTCTCCGCCTTGTCCCTTGTCCTTCTGGCCCCGCTGCTGCTGGCGTGTGCACTGGCGGTACGCTGGGAGACAGGCCCGGGCGTCCTGTTCAAGCAAACTCGCGTCGGACTAGACGGGCGTCCGTTCAAGCTCCTAAAATTTCGGTCACTCGCGCCTATCGATGAAAGCGAGTCCCAGACCCGGTGGACGATTTCGGACGATGATAGAGTCGGCCCAGTCGGTCGGCTCCTTCGGGCCACCTCTCTTGACGAATTGCCGCAGCTGTTCAACGTCCTGGTCGGGGACATGAGCCTTGTCGGTCCGCGACCCGAGCGGCCTCACTTCGTGAGCGAGTTCCAACAGGACATACCGCGGTACATGGCGCGGCACCGAGTCCCCGCGGGCCTGACCGGGTATGCCCAGGTGCACGGATTGCGGGGTGACACATCGATCGAAGATCGCGCACGGTTTGACAATATTTACATTGAGAACTGGTCCCTCTGGGGGGATGTCAAGATTTTGCTGAAGACAGTAGGGCAGGTGATGCGACGTGGCGGCGGATGACCCAGGTGGCCTCGGCATCTTGGGCGCGTCGTGGGTGCGCCAGTGAGGTGTGGAAGCAACACGAACACCGCATCGCTAGCCCGAATCTTTCGTGATCCTGGTCGTTGGAGTCGTGGCGGCTGGTCGTGACGCCTGGCTGGCGTGACGGGGTTGAGCCCCGGTGGCGTCGGTGCGCCGGCGGACCGGCTCGTAGTATGGGTGAAGCAAGGGGGGCGCGACGGCTTCCTCTATCCTCCCGCCGGTACGCCGCCCCCACGATGACAACGAAGTGAGGCTGTCGAGTCATGCCGAGTGATTCCGCCATGCGCGATGCCCCGTCCTCGCCCCGTCCGCGGGTGACGTTCTACACCGTGGCGGACGACACCTTTTTTGTCGGTGCCGTCGCGCTACTCAACTCCCTACGTCTGCTTGGGCACGAGGAGCGTGTCGTCGTCGGAGACGTGGGGCTCAGCCCCGATCAGCAGGCGCGCCTCGAAGGCGAGGCGGATGTGGTAGGCATAGGGGTTGACGTCGAGAAGAACCCGCTATTGCAGAAGCCCTTTCCATTCATGCTTGACCCGACCGGGATCGTCGTCATCATCGATTCGGACATGATAGTGACCCGCCGACTCGACGACGTCATCGCGGCAGCGGCGGCAGGACGCATCTGCCTGTTTTCGGACGAGACGCAGGAGGATCGGTTCTTTCCGGAGTGGCAAGAGTTGTTTTCCCTCCGACGTCCGCTGCGGCGCCGACCCTCGCTGAACTCCGGGTTCGTCGCCCTCGACGTGACCCAGTGGCCCGATCTGCTACATCGGTGGTGGCAGGCGTGTGCGAGCATTCCATCGGCTGGAACCCGCGCTCTCGGGGGAGCGTGGACGGGTCCTTACTGGGACGGCGACCAGGACGCGCTGAACGCTTTGCTGATGAGCGAGGTGCCGGAGTGCGCCCTGAGGATCGTGCCACAATTCGTCACGGACCTGCTGCGGACGGTTTCTGTTGATGACGTAGGCACACTGGCGTGCAGCCGAGGAGGGAAGCAGGTCGCCCTGCTGCATCACACGGGCACTCCCAAGCCGTGGCGCCGCGAGGCGTGGATGCGGGTGCGCCGCAATGCCTACGTCCGGCTGCTGCCGCGTCTGCTGACGGGTCCGGACGTCGCGGTTCGCCTGCTGGCTGCTGACTTGCCGCCATGGCTGCGCCCCGACCCTCGCGGGAAGGCACTGCTTGCGGTGCTGAGTTCGGTCAACGGTGCCGCGCGAGCGATCGTCCGGCGGACTCCGCCCCGCGTCTATCGCCGCCTTCGGCGGATTCGGAACCGCCTCGCAAGGGAGAGCTGACGATGCGCTCGATTCTGTCGACCCTGTACTTTCCGCGTCGTCAGGCCTGGACGTCACGTGTCGACATGCTCGATCGTCGGGCGATGTCCCCGCAGCGGCTGCTCGTCCGGCTCCTGAAAGAGGCGCCGGACTACGACGTGGTCGTGCTCGATGGGGCGGTTGGGCGAAGCGGTGGTTTCGTGGACCGCGTCGCCGCTGCAGCAATCGCCCACAGCCGGGACGGCCCTCGCGTCGTCATCACTGACGCCACCTGGGGTCCGGGGAATGGAACAGTCGTTCGCCGCCTACGCCGCAGGGCTATGCGCATCGTCGATAGTCCTCGAACAACGTACTGCGTGCTGTCTACGGATGAGCAGATGGCTTTCCCGCAGACATGGGAAGTGGATCCCGCACGGGTCAGATTCACTCCCTTCTACTGGACATTGCCGACCGACGCCCCGCAATTCCTGCTGGGCAACGGTGAGGTGTTTGCGGGTGGCGACTCGTTGCGGGACTATGCCACCCTTTTCGCCGCCGCAAAGCACCTGCCAGACGTCGCGGTGACGGCAGCCACCCGCTGGCGACCCGACGTCCCAGTGCCTGCCTCGGTCTGCCTCGGGCCAGTCGACCCAGACCGGTTCCTGGCGCTTCTCCGCCGGAGCAGTGTCGTCGCCGTGGTGTTGCGGCCGGGGCTGCGGCGCAGCGCTGGTCAGCAGACTTACCTCAACGCCATGGCGCTCGGCAAGGTTGTCGTCGTCACCGACTCACCCGGTGTGCGGGACTACGTCGAACCCGGCGAGACGGGGCTGATAGTGCCCCCGGGTGATCCGGCTGCGTTGGCGGCTGCATTGCGGTGGGCGACTGACTCCCGGAATGCCACCGCAGTGCGCGAGATGGGGGAGCGCACGCATGCTGCCGCCGTCGCCCGATTCGGGCCGGACTCCTACGTCGACCACCTGTTGTCGGTCATCGACGAGGCTGAGGGGTAGCCTGCCGCGAGCGTGCCGCGGACCCGCCATTGGTCCGGCCCGTGCTTCTATCGACCGTTCCCTGGCTGGTCGGTTCTGTTAGGGTCGCTCACCCATCCACGGGGCACGCAGGATGGGAGCGAGGCGCTCGACACTGTGACTGTGTGCACAGCGGCAGGAAGCTTCACTTGGTCCAAGCACGGTCCGGCGGGAGGGACTTCGGTGGACGTTGGCGGGTGGGCGGGGCGGCTGCGGACGTCTTACCAGCGGCGTGGCGGGTGGGCGACGGTCGCGGAAGCGGCGCTGCGTGCGCGTCACTCGATGTGGCTGAACGAAGCGCACGTTTGGTACCGGCTCGACCTCGGGCAGCGCTGCGCGCAACAGTCGCTACCCGCCGAGTTGTTCCTGCAGCGGGGCAGCCCCGAGGAACTGTGGGCGCTAAGACAGTTCGAGACGATCGGCGAAGCTGACGCGCTAGGCCGCCTGGAGCGGGGCGCCACCTGGTATCTGGTACGGGACGAGCGAGGAACGCCTTACTTCAGCTGCTGGCTCCTGCGCAGGGAGGCGCCAGTGCTCGCAGCGCGGGGCGGCGAGCTTGTAGTGCCGGCTGACATGGTCATGCTTGAGGACTCGGTGGCCGCGGCTGCGGCGCGCGGCAAGGGAGTGGCTCCGGCCGCGTGGTCGCAGATCGCCGCCGACCTGGGTGGCGCGAAGGTCATGGTCACCAAGGTGGCCGTCGAGAACGCCGCGTCCCGCCGGGCAGTGACGAAGGCAGGTTTCGTGCCGTTCGCCGTCGTTGGCTTCCGGCGGCGAACGCTGGCGCGTCGCACGACTGTGGCCCCGGTCGGGGACAACGACCAGCGCCTCGCGGACTGGCTCACCCTGGCGCTGCCAGGCGAGCGTGCCGAGGCTGTCACCGCGTCCTACCTGGCGGATTGATCAAGCACCGCCCAGTGCCTGCGTGGCCGGTCCACGGGTGGCGACGGCAGCTCGCGGCGAAGCGAGCGCCCTCGACGAGCTGGGGGCACGATAGGTCGATGAGGGATCTGCTTGCCCGGCTGCCTGGCTACCTGAGACGACACGGCGTGGGGCCGACGCTCTGGCGGGTGCGGGACAAGTTGGTCGCGCTGGTTTACCTGCACGAGGTGCACGTCTGGTCGACGCTGGACCTCGCGGAGGACCGGCCGCGGCCGGCTTTGCCGCCCGGGTACGTCATGCACCGCGCCGGTGTCGCGGAGCTGCCCGAGCTTGAAGACCTCGGCGTCGACCCCGCGCAGTCCCGCAAGCGTCTCGCCACCGGCGCCGAGCTCTGGGTGATCCGCCACGACGACCGGCTCGTCTACTCCGGGTGGGTCTTCCATGGGTACGCCCCAACCGTCGCCGCAGCCAGGGGCGCCGTCGCGCTGCCTGCTGGCGTGGTCAACCCGGAGGACATGGTCACCGCGCCGAAGCACCGCGGCCGAGGCCTCGCGTCAGCGGCTTATGCCCTCATCTTCGACGACCTGGCCCGCGACGGCAGGGCGAGCACGATTATCGGCAAGGTGCCTGAGGACAACCGAGGCAACCGGCGGGCGCTTGAGAAATCCGGCTGGCGGGAGTTCGCCGTCGTCGACTTTCGTCGCCTCAGCTGGCGGAAGCGCGCAACGGTGCGGCCCGTGCCGGGCGGCGGGGACGACGAGCGGGCGAGAGCGGACTGGCTGGCGGGAGCGCTGCGCAGTTCCTAATGGCGACCCCCACCTACGCGACCACCACCTCGGGGCTAGGCCTTGCTTACCGCACGATTGTACGGTTCCCCACGGTGGGACGTGGTTGAGGTCGCAACTAGGGGGACTCGCTCGGGGAGCACGGTACGGCGCGACGTCGCATGGATGCGGTGCGTCCGCTCCCATTGGTCTGCACGCGGAGCTGGGCACAGCGCCACCGCTCGTCGCGGCGCCCGCGCCGCAGCATCGTTTGCTGCAGTTCGGGGTCCAGCCGGAGCAATAGTCAAGACCTGTGGATGAAGATCCTTAGGCGGCGGCGGGTTGAGCCGGTTCGTCCGGGCGTTCGATGAGCTTGCCGTTGTGGAACTGGGCGCCGGCGCGGACCAGGGCGACCAGGTGCGGGGCGTTCACGGCCTGCCAGCGGTGCTGGGCGGCCTCGATGAGCTTGAACGCCATCACCAGCCCCGCGGCTCTTGACCCCGGCCCGCGAGTGATCTTGGTGCGGTGCCGGACGGTCGCGAAGGTCGACTCGATCGGGTTGGGTCGTGCGCAGATGGATCCAGTGCTCGGCCGGGTAGTCGTAGAACGCCAGCAGCTCCTCTTATCATCGCTGATCTTGGCGGTGGCCTTGGGGTGCTTCGCGCCGTAGGCGGTCACGAACGCCCTCGCCGCTGCTCGAGCGTGGGTCTTGTCCTCGGCGTTCCAGATCTCCGCGAGGGCTTTCTTGGCTCCGGGGTGCGCCGACTTCGGTAACGCCCCCAGCACGTTGGCGATCTGGCGATCTTTTGGAACTTGTGCCGACGTCGGCATAAGGTGCACAACGCCGAGAAGAACGCGGACAACAGTTACAGGCTCTTCGGATCTGAGCGTGGTCACGGGTGCGCGGGCTTGAGTCGGCGGGTGCGGGTGCCGCTGGCGGCGAGGAGCATCCGGAGTCGGTAGTTGTCGAAGTTGCGGTAGCCGTGGGCGAGGCGGCGGGCC